>JGI20166J26741_10954447_pt1 | contig 14716 bp, 8 predicted proteins | sample TergutCu122P5_FD_26741 | JGI IMG/M metagenome (IMG submission 26741)
TTAATGTACTAATTAAATACACTTAACGATATATGATATTACAGTTGCTTCACTCCAACATGTTTCAGCATGACAATGCCATCTTTAGGGAGTGCATACAAAGCTTAAAATCATTTATAGTAAACGGGATTACATTTATGAATTTCATAACCTTTATGATTACAATAGGTGTTTGAATATGTACTGCCACAAATTTGGGTCTCATCTTTAATTATATTTTATATGTTTTAAATATTTTGTATTTAAGAGTTTTGTATATGGCTTATACATTATGTCTGCAATACGTTAGAAAATGCATGTACTTTATTCACATACTAGCTGATATTAGCAGCAGAATGTACTGAAAGTTATGAAGTTCATATTAATCCAATTTACTAAAAAGGGTTTTAAGCTTTGTATGCACTCCCTGAAGATGATATTGTTATGCTGCAATGTGTTGAAGTGAAGTGACTAAAATATCATGCATTGTAAGTGCATTTAGTTGGTATAGTCAGTAAAAATACATATATCTTAATGTTCAGTTGTAATATGCACTTAATCACTCTCAACAACCATTTGTCACACCACAGCTAGACATCAGTATGTTTCATGAAGACCATCTTCTGCGATATAATGCCTTTATTACCATAGAAATTTACTGATATATTGGAGGAATACACTGCCACCACTTTCAGGATAGAAGAGTACAGTACCGCATAGTGCCACGTTTCATAAATCTCACACATAATATTTTATATTTTCTTTAGCAGATGTCATTTATTGCGAGATGTCACATTGTCAAAGTGGTACTGATGAAGATACAAGTCTTCTGGGATATTCTGTCATGCGAGTTGGTAAACAGCTACTGCCATTTCAAAAGAGTATATTGCTTTCAGGATCAGGTAGTCCAGAACTACCAATCAACAGGGCATAACATCCAAGAAGGATGGAATTTCTAGCTGTTAATCATTTGCCATTTAACCATCATATATCATAGTACTAACTTTGAGGAACTGACATTTGTATAGACAGAAATTCAACATTCATTAGATAAGACAGCTTGGTTTTCTTTTTAGGTGCATTTGCAGAATTGTGAAAATTGACTATTAGCTTTGTCATGTTCATCCACACCAAATAACGCAGCTCCCACTGGATGGATTTTTCATGAAGTTTTGTATTTGAGTATTTTTCAAAAATGTATCAAGAAAATTCAAGTTTCATTAAAATCTGACAAGATTAATGGGTACTTGACATGAATACCAATGCACATTTATGATAGTATCTCACTCGATTTGTATAAGAATGAAAAATATTTCAGACAAGGTTGTAAAAAAAATCAAAATGGACATTTTATATTCTGTGCTGTTTTTCCGAAAATGTGCCGTTTGTGAGATAGTGTGGTAAAATATTACTGTGCCAGACAAGCCACAGATGACATAATATGGAGCACACACTTTGCAATCCTGAATAACTAAGGCTAGAGACAGAGACACACATTCAGAATGAGTAATACTTACTGCTTTTCTGGGGCAACAATGGTTGCATGAACGCACCTGAATGTTACATTGTACATACATTGACTGTCTTATTTGTGATAAAAATGACGCTATTGTCTGTTTACACACACACTGTGCCATGAACTTAAGCTGGTATTTAAAGTACTAACAGAGAAATTGTCAAACTGGGACCTGCACATGGGACTGCAACAACTCTTCACCATGTATTGTCTGTTTGTCACAAAACATTTATAAAGTCCAATTTTTCTTTGGAAACATACTTCAGTCTATACTGAGGCCATTGTAAGAAGTTCTGTAGGTTGATCCCTTACATTTCCTGTAAGTTGTTTACATTCCATCTCCAGCACACTTAACTATATTCCTCTTCAATCATCTACCTGTTCTGTTCACAAGATGTTGGTAGTGAAAATCTGCACTAGCAAGAAGTATTTTGGCCTGATGGATATTGACAAGATGGTTCTGGGAAGAAATACAAGAGTAGGTGTAAAGGGTGAAGCTTAAAGTGCTGTCATTGCTGTCCTTCACTATTTTTCTTTGTGTGGCTTGAGCTCATTAATATTCCACAGATTTATTTCCTCTTGTCTCACATCTTTCTTCAGCTCGATTCCCTCCCAGTACGTATCACCACTGTCATCAGAAGATGGGGGCCCACATTCTTACCAGCATGAAGGAGAAGTGGTAATTATTGTACCACCCCTAAATCCATCGTTGGATGACGACCAGGAACAGGGCAGTCCTAAGACAACGGACAGCACAAGTGAGTATAGAATTCAACACAATTTATTGGAACAGCCGTATTAAAATACAGCCCTATTTGATGAAAACATGAATCAAAACACGAAAAAGAACTAGAATATGTGTCCACTTTTAATCATTATAGTTATGACTCTAATAATTGATAGTGGACTGATTAAAAAGTGATATAGTACAGAATTATGTGAAGTCAATACTGAACTTTAGCTGTTCTAGCAAACTATACTGAGGTCAGGGAAAGAAATAACGTGAATGGTCTGGATTCACGACAGCCTTCTGGTCCTTCACCCTACCGTCTATTTTGCACCACCTACCACCATCACCATTATCTTAGCAAGGAAGAAAAATAAAGAGAGTGATGTAACATGAGTGGCAACTAACAGTAGCTGCTAAGGTGATGGGTGGGACAGAATGTGTTTACATACTTTCCCTTACCTGACTTTGTATGGTGGTGCAATTCTGTGACCTTAAAATTGTTATAAGTTAACACAATTTTGTGGGTAATTGACTGTTATTATTGAAAAAATTTTCTGTATGATGCTTTTACACAGATCACATTACAAGTATACTTACTGTGTCTTTTTGGTGAAGATATGTCATAAACTATTCTTTATTCATGTCTGCTTTTTTCTTTTGTGTGCTTTGTCAGGCTGCATAGTATTGCAGTTTTATTTAAATGACCAGAGGGCTAAGACTCTCTGAAATGGGCCAGTGTGTCAGAGTTTGGAGTTATGGTTTGACCTTTCCCTGCACCCTTGGGTCAGACTTAATTCATAGGTGTTTAAAATGTAAATATCTTTCCGAAGTGGTATGTACATACATATATAAATATCTGTTTTATTGTTGTGGTTGAATGAAAGAGGATCAGAAAATCATGGTACAGCATCACGTAGAACACTCAGTTTCATGTGCTACAATTGGACCACTATACAGTGTCCTTTTACTTCCAAATAAAAGTTTTTTATCAGTTGCATCATTACAAATATTCCAGTCATACACAAGTTTTCCTTGCCTTTTATATGTACGTTGGACTTCCAGTATTGATTAATTCTTGGTTTATACCATATAAACTGTTTCTGATAGTGTGTATGAGATGGGTGGTTATATTGTGAGACTGTCGTTAAGGAAGTGAAATTCTGTTCTTTTAAGATATGAGGCTCCGACACTAAATCAACAGGTTCCGATGTTTTAAGGAAACACAGTTTCCTCATTTTATATTTGAGTTTTCTCATCTTTAAGAGGGCCCAAGGAGACATTTTGACTTGTGAAAATAAGGACACTCTTTGCCTTGAAACATTGGGATCTGATTGTTTGGTGGCACGGTATCATACCCCATAAGAATGGAATACTCTGCAAAAAACCCAGCACTTGCAAAATAAGGAGGTATACTTACTACTGAAATAGGCACCTTCTGTACTTAACACAGTGACATTACTTATGAAGATAATGTCACCCATGTTCTTTGCACATATTTTCCAATCCTCTCTCAGGCACCGAAACGTGAACTTCATTAAACAGATATAAAATAATTTGTGAGTTCCTCAGTATTTTGGTTTGGCTGACTCTGAACACTCATAACACACCAAAGAGTCTGAAACAGTTGGTACTATATTTTCCACAGCTTCATATGATGATTGCTCATCTTCAACTTCCCTCTGACGACACAAAGTCAACTACTAATAACTGACTGGCACCAGCAAATTTTATTATTGTGAGTCAACAACATAATGTTGCATTTGTTTCAGTGGTACGTTTGTCTCCTGGTACCAACCTGTTCCCACCCACTGCAACTTGTTTGGTGTGTTCCTTATTATTACATGCTAGCAAATTGATATGCACCGATTGTTCATATCAACAAGTGTCTGTCCTTGTGCACTCCGCGATGATAATGTCTTCTGATAACTAGTGGTGAAGCATGGTGAGGTTATATCATACTCCGGTTGTTGTGGGTTTCTTGTAATTACATCATACCCTCAAGTGAATCAGGCTAGAAACTGATAGATGGAATGTAAAAACTTCTGGCTCACTATCTGACTTTTTTCAATTATTGCTGAATATGTTTAGCTGTTTTTGATTGTTTCACGCAAACAGAAGTACAAATAGATAAAATTGTTTTACTATAATGAGCCTGTTTAGGGATGCAACATGTGTAAATACAGGACTCAGAATTGTTGTAACATATATTTTAAATTATACTCAGAGTACTGAAATGGCTCCCTGTTATCATTTATTGACTCCATGATTTACATATTCTCTTGTATATGATAATACACAAATATTTAGACTGTAATCCATTGTTAGAATTAGTACATAAATAAATATTTTTTTTATTAACTATGGATTTTATTTGGTCAAATGACCCTTTTTTAAATTTATTTAACTTGTATTATTATTTTAAAGATTTGGGATTTTTCAATGAATAATTTGACTGCCTGGCACACAAGAAATATTTCTGGTACACATAAGACACCATGCATTTTGTTCCAACATCTGACATCGGTTTTCTGTTGTATGGACATAAAAAAAACATTTTTCTGTATGCAAAGTTGTCATTACTCCACCAGCTAAGAACATTTATTGTTGTTGTTGTTGTTGTTGTTATTATTATTATTGTTATTATTATTATTATTATTATTATTATTTATCTTTTGTTCCCCTCCTCTTCCACTTCTTTATCTTTTTATAACAACAACAACAACAACAATAACAACAACGACGACAACAACAACAATGATGACGAAGACACAACAACAACTACGACAACGACAACTATGACAACGACAACAACAACGACAACAACGACAACTACGACAACGACGACGATGACAACAACAACGACGACGATGACAACAACAACGACGACGACGACGACAACAACAACAACAACAACAACAACAACAACAACAACAACAACAACAATTTTCTACTTTATGAGCTTATAGAGAAGAGTCACCAAACTCTTTTTCTTCCTGCAGCCTTTCCTTTTTGATTTCTTGCGAGTTGTTTTCTCTTTATATCTTCTAGCACCTGGATAAACCTTTTTGTTCTGGATTATCCCATACATGTCTTCTTCTCTTATTTTTAATCCTCATTCAGCACCTCCGTTTATGCATCACATGACCTAATTATTAGAGTTGCTTCTGTTTATTTAATTACCATAGAAATTTTGATTACAGTGATAACTTTAAATTTAAAATCATTCCCAATATGCTGGATATTATTCAATCAGTTGTATCCAGTTTATAATCTATTACTCATAGAATATTTGTAAGAGAATTTTAGCACTTCAGTTAGCCAGTTGACTTGATTAGTTCAGAATATAATAATTTACAGCAGGTTAATAAAACATAACAACACTGTCTAATTTTATACTGCTTCATAAAATCCATTCTTCACCACTGAGTTAATCACATTGTTTATGTATTCTCATACACTTCTGACGTCTGTATCCTTAATGCATGAACAAGAATGTGAACAAATATTCATTTTAAAAATTAAATAAAAAAAACATGCCATCAATACAGTCTCTCATATTTTCATTTAACCTATATCACCATATGAGACCATATGCTGGTCTCTAAAATTGCCTTGTTTACCATATGCTGGTCCATATGTGTTTACTAGGTAGCAATTTAAATGTTCACTCTAAACCAAAATACTCTTAACATTTAAAAAAAAAAAAGTATTTAAATCTGTCACCTAAAATTTAAAACAATATGTTATGTATAGACACAAAAAATTACATAGCATGAACAATAGTTATCCTTTAAAAGAATCACCATAAATCCAGTCAAACACAACAATTGTTTGTTTTTATTCTCAAGGCCAGTACTTATTCTGTGTAAATTTGGAAGCTGGAGAGGTTTTGGGAATTTTAATTTTGGCATAATTGGGAGTTATCTTATTTCATGAACATTCTTGGGTAAAATATATATATATTAGCATTACAATGATGTGTTTTTCTTCTTAAATTTCTTCGATCATGTAGTACTGTCACAGTGTGAGAGTACTCTGTAAAACTGGAAGCTGTCTTTGTAATGTGAACTTGATATGCATTGTTTTCTAAGCATTTATTTTATTTAATAGTCTTCATGCTTATTTGATTTTATAAAGTATAAATTAATTATAAAATCATAACCATGACTGGGATAATTTAATGATACCCAGTTTGTAAAGGGCCAAAGCATTGCAGGTGTAAAAAGAGAGAACACCCATAAATCCCTTTTAAACTTGAAGGATTTTCTGTACTAGCAAATTTTTAACCTTTGATACCAATATTATGCACTTTGGAAAAACACTGGATTCCACTGTTTCTTATATTTAAAATATGGGTTTTTACATTTATGTATTCTGTTTGTAATTTATAAAATCTGCTTGAAAATTGTCTGTTATGATTGAAACAAGTCACAGTAGTGCATAGACAAAAGTAAAGGAGAATTATTATGCAGACTGTGTATTTGTTGTGTTTGCTTTACCTTTAAAGCTGAACATGGGTGTACAATTTAAAACTGAAACTAGGATACATGTTGTAGCGTGAATTTTGTCATCTTCAATTCCAGTATCCTCTAAAAAGATATTACTTTAAAGATTCATGACCAATAAAATGCATGCTTCTGTATTATTATTATTATTATTATTATTATTTTCAGAGTTCTGACACATTCATAATTATTAGAGTTACGTAGTTTAAAGTAGATGCCAAAAGTGGGAGAAGTTAGAATTTTTATAGCAGGCCTCACAATTCCGGTGGCTAGCCACATGCGGTGTATTGCAGACAGAAGAAGCTGTTCCTTATTAATGATACCATACTCAGTGAGTTCACAACATGCAGTCATGGTTCTGCAAAGGATTTTGAATTCTCTTTAAAACTGTACAAAATAAATTTGTTGTGGGATAGAAACAATGTTAGTTTCATTATTCCCTTAGAATGCATACAGCAGGAGTCCCTGTTTGTATACTTGTAGTCATATTCCAATAAATTTAATTTAATCTTAATTACTGAAGAGTTGTAAGTACTTAAACATGACTCGCATTGGTTCTTGGTGAAACATGTAAGTTTTATGTTACTGAGGGAGGAGGCCTGGTAGCCTTGAGTGAAGACAGTAGACTGTCATTGACAGTGGGTTCAGCAAAATCCCACTCAGATCTGTGTATCGGTTTGTCCCTGTCCCTGATATTGGAACTTCAACCTCTACTAAATATAAAAATTCAAGTATGTGAAGAGTACCAGCCCATGCCTATAGCTCAAGTTCACATTCAGCCATGTGTCTTTCTGTTTACTGTTGTTCTCATGATCGCCAAATCAGTTGAGTAATAGAATTGGTACTATAGTTATCACAGGTGGGATAGCTAGTCAGTGTAGTGACTAGGCTATATACTGGCCTATCTAGGATTTCAATCCCATCAGATGAGAGGTTTTTCTTCTCCCCAAAGTGTCCGGACTAGCTCTGGGGCTCACACCCAGCCTCGTGCTCATTGGTCATAAGGGTTTGATGTGTTGACTGCTTACCTCAGTCTAGTACCGAGAATAAGCAGAGATACACGTTTTCTCCAACTACATGTCTTCATTTTGTGGGCAGGGAAAACTACCCCTTCAAGTCTTCATATCATCACTTCAAAAATGGGTTCTGTGCCCTTGGCTATGTGGGTGGAGGTTGGGAAGCTTAATATAGGCACCAAAAAAATCAACATTTTCAGGGGTCACAATATTTAAAATTTCTTGTCTTTCGCATAGACTACAATTGAATCTTACTTTGTCCATTTTTTGTTTTGTGTTAATGTATGTTTAGAAGCACAACGGAAGATATAAATAAATGATAATAAGCCTCAAATTTTAATAAACCCATTAATAAAATAGCTCTTAACCAAAATAGAAGGTATTCTAGAGGTACAACATGAAAGTGTATCAGGATATGTGTATATTCTTTTATGTCTCATTAGTATTCTTTTCATATTTTAAGTATAACGTCTTTTATATGGACTGTTAAAAATGCAAAGCAGGGTACAAAATTCAAGTGACATGGTTTTTAAATTCCCAGAGTTTATTTTTTGATAGTTTTTAATTTGTTAAAAATAGATGATAGGATTTTGTTTATACTGTATATGTATTTTACATTAAAAGATAAATTTATAACAGATATGAAAGTTCACAAAACGATACATATAATTCATTAAGCTTGAACATAGTTTAGGCAAAGTTAGTGCTTATTGAAAACAAATATAATGATTAAGAGTGCAGTCTGGTGGAATGTAACACCATGTAGTCTGGTAGATAGCTTCCAGTGTTCTGAAGGCAGCGGGTTCCTTTGACAAGGTGATAACTATATGCTAGACTACATGGTGCCACATTCCAGAATACCATTATTTAATATTAATCTCAGTGATAACATCAAGAATTGTAAAGTAAAATGATGCTAAACCGCAAATTTGATTTCAGTGTATCAAGTGGGTTAAAGCTTGGAAATTCAGCATACTATGATAAATCAATTTTTAAAAATTGTTTTAATTATATAATATTGTGTACATCTGGCGTAAGCACTGAAACTAGTCTAGGTCTGCTTGCTTGTAGAAGCATGTTCACAGTGTCATTTTGAAAACCCCATATATCATGTGCTGAACTAACCATTGTTACATTCAGACTTGTCCCAAAAGTTAACTATTAAACTGATAAATCTAAATGTTCATGTTTCTCTGTTGTACATAAGGTTTGTTTTGTGTATATTAAAAATGAGTAGAACAGAAAGCCACATTAGTGACAAACACACATTAAGTCCTGTGGTATAATAAAATAAAAACTTTGTTGATAAATGAAGGAAAATATTTCTGAAATTTTAATACCATGGTCAAATGAGATAAATGTTACAAGCCTGTGTGACAAAGTTTTTGTCTTGCTCTGAATTCATGGTAAATAGTCTTTATAAATTAATTTCAACCAATTTGCAACAGTTAAGTTCCATAATCATATTATATTAATTTTAGGTATGTGTGAAATTTTCTGTGTTTTTTGACATTTTTATGCATATTACCAAATTTCTTTAATATTTGTGTATTTATAACAAAAATCCAATGTTAATAAAAAGGTCACTGAACCAAGACAGAACTGGAGATTTCGCACATTTAAATACAGCCAATGCATGTTAGGATTTGGTATGTTACTTTTGTTGTTATCTTTAATCATACCACATTTTTTCACCTCTTTTCTAGATTTTTTAATATTATGCTGTCAAAATTCTGCACATATGTTACAGTTTTACAATTACATAACCTGTTTCCTATGTTATACAGTATTTGTCACATAAAAGTTAAATATACGGTGCTCTTAATTATTTGTTTGTATTCAGTGGGTTAGTGTGGTAACATAACACAGCATTCCATATGAAACTTGTATCTGAGGTGGTAGTATTAAGTCTGCTTTGCTGCGTATAACTTTACTTAAGTAATTCGTATGTACTGTTTAAAGCAGCCAGAAATAATACATAAATTGCTTACTGACCAATGATTTGTTAATCTAAATTTTATTTCACTTTCCTTTATCTTTTATCTTAAATGTTTTGTGAAGCATTTTTGAAAATGTGTCTGTTTTCTGTCTTTCTTTAACCCCATTCTTTCTTCTTAAATGATTGTTGCAATGACTGCATCTGGTTGTTGTAATAGGTTTCATATGAGATTGTATTGTGTTGTGGCATGTTCATATAAATGTCAGAAAAACTATTATATATGTACTGTTTCCCAATATCCACAGTGCTACATAGACAGGTAACAGTATTTTTTATATATGTAATTCATTCTCGTAGTTGTTGCAACTATAAATGAAACACAATTTTTTGTTTTGAAAGTATCGATGGCTTCATTGTGAGAGGAGATACATTGACAACCAGTAACATATCTGTAGAAATGTCTTGTTTACTGTGCTCTACTTTACTGGACACATTGAAGTGTCTAAGAAATATGACCAGTGCCAAATGTCCATTTTGATTTTGACACAGCTCCAGTATTTCATCACTGGCTGTTCACAGTTGTGATCAAGCTTAGAAACCAGTGTAGTCCACGTAGGACTTGCGGAAGACAAGAGAGCATTGGTACAGTTCTTTCTGAGCTCTTTGGTTTTCCCCTACCAGTTACTATTTTTTAATGCTTCATATTAAGCTGTAATTAATGGCTGATACATTAAGCCCATTTGAAATCACAGTACCAAGAAAGTAAGTCTTGCTCCACCCCATAAGTTAAACAAGACAAGCAGTGTACATGTAAACATAATATTGTTTAAGTTTTTATTTTCAGTCCATTTTATCACACGTATGACAACAGCTCATCCACATCTAACAATATCAATTTAAATATATACAATTCAACTTATTATTTAACAAGGTATTTTAAATGGAAAAACCATATGTATATAAAATATGTATACTTGGAAGCTAAATGAAACCTTAGACTTTACAAATTACAAAGAGACAAATTCCTCCACTGACCAAACAGCATGATATAAAAGAAAAGATTTTAACCATTTCTTAAAGGCCTTAAAATTGTCCATTTCTTCTCTGTAACTAGGCACCTTATTTTAATATTTAGTTCCTATATATATTACGCTTTTTTTTTGTACTTGTCAGTTTTATGTGATTGAACATGGATATCCATCTTCCTTTGTGTATTCTACTTATGAACACTAGAGTTTAGCTCCAGAGTTGGACTTTTTTTTTTATATTGAGGCACATTCACGTCATCATTCTTTCCCTGGAAAAGCAAGAGATATTACATGTGTGTCTGTAGCCTTAGTCATCCAGCATGCAATGTACATGCGTCATACTATATTGTAATCTGTGGCCTATCTGGCTGTACAATATTTTTCCACATTATCTCATAAATGATGCAATCTTCAGGAAAAGTTATTTGACGTAAAATGTGTATTTTGATTTTCTCTACAACTGAAACATTTCTTATTCTAAAAAGAATTCAGCATGATATTATCATAAACATACATAGGTTTTCATGTACTGTACCCATTATTCTTGTCAGATTGTAATGAAAATTGAATTTTTTCCAACAGATTTTCAGAAATTAAATACGAAATTCATGAAAATTCGTTCATTGGGAGCCCGAGTTTTTTCATACAGACAGACATGATGTGCTGATAGTCACTTTTTGGAATTTTATGAATGCATCTGAAAAGGTTGACACATTCTAATAATAGTAAATTTAGATGAATATCAGTTCATAATTAATTGCAGTACATAACTAATGTGATGGCTTTTTCCATTTTTAAAGCATGAATTGGACTTACACTTTAGCAGTAGTGAATACAAATTTCTTTCGCAAGTTGTTTCCATAGTCAGTTCTTGAACTCCAAGAGACAGTTCCTGCACATTAAACATGAAGTAACCCATCTGATATGTCAGCATTGCACTGGTCATATTGTAAGTTTGTCCAGGTTATTAAATAGCATTTGCAACATATTTGCTACGTTCCATGGGACAAATGCAGTTACTGGCTGTCATATTTTCAACTTCCTATATTCTTTACAATTAAATATAATATTTGTAATTAATAATGATTTATATTGTGTTTTCCTCATTTTCATTAGTTGCATTATCACCGTTGTCACCACAGTTGGTGCTACCTTGTGAGGAAACATTAGATTCTTGGGAAGGTTGTGATGACTCCCTAGCTACTGAGAACACGGCATTGCTTCGTACAACTGCAGCTGCAACAGAGATTATCATCACCCCGATGAGCCCAACTGCATCCTCTGTGGACCTATCACACATTGACAGTCAAGATGATGAAGACTGTGGCCTGGAGACTTCAACGACTGTGGACATTCAGAAAATGGATCTTCTGAAACCTGATGTGATTTCTAATCTGAATGAAGATGTCTGAGATTGGTGCAAGTTGACTATATTTATAGGGTGAGTAACATATGGTTTTGTGCTCCTTCAGGAAGTGGCTTTATTTAACCTGTGGCATAGATAACTAATCAGGGGCCCATCTGCAACAAAGTAATTTGGCAGCCTCACTCCCTTAATTGTTAATTATTCCCACATCTGTCTCTCTGAGGAATGGAATCACATCCAACAGAATTTATGAAAAATCAGTATTTTGTATGTTTGGTGATCACCCTGACCTACAAGGCCCCTGGCTGTGTGAGGTCAGTGGAGGCCTTATATACACCATTGTACATGACAGATATGTGGTTTCTTTTTCCTGATCATTCATAATTAACAAATACTGCATCATCATCAACCTGTACATTAAATTTTCATAATCTGGTACACATTTTAACAAAGTTTTGAAAATATAACAAGAAAAATGTTGTCATTATGGTTCGTGTCAACTGAGCCTGTCATTGTAAGATCAGATTTTCTCTTATCTGTGTACAGTGACTAGCCACATGCAGATGTGGAACCTGAGATGACAGTGAAGATGGTTTACATTTAAATATCCTCAGACAGTATTTTCACCTTACATCCTGAGGTCACTATATACAGGGACACTTCAGTTACTTTCAGAGTAGGTCATAAATTGTGGTTCTGAATATATTTAGTTGCATTAAAATAGCAGTCATTCAAAAGATACAGTTATGACACTTCTGTTCTTCAGGAATATAATGCTGTGTCATGGGGTGGTCAGATCTCAAATTTTTTAAGGGCTCTGCTGCCTTCATCTTTAAGGGTCAGTATGTCCTAGAAGAAAGTCCCCTAGGACCTACTGAAACTGCGGTATCTGCTGACCCTATAATGCAGTGTAACATCACCAAAGAGCAGAATGCTGTGCTGTATTGATGCAAAATCTCAAAACTCTCATATGTGGTTATGTTGGTTTGTGCTGTATTTGTTTCAGGTGTTGAATAAATCAGTGAAGTGAGTCTCATTGCAGAGGTTGTGTTGTTGGTGATATGGTACGGGTGATTTTGCGTGATGGTGCAGCATCCATGATATGCTATTTTAAACAGTTGTGATGGGACATAGGGGGGCAGTTTATTAAAAAAAAACCTTTGAGTGTCCAAAATATTAATTTTAATACTTTGAATTCTGCAGTTGCATTGAGTTCAATGAACTATGCACTGTATTTAGAAACAAACTACAGAAGGCACAGTAATCAGTTAATTCAGTCACTGTTTCCATCAAATAGTTGAGTCTTAAATCTTAATACCTATGCTTGCACTGGTCTGAAGTGTGATAATTCAGCATCTTCAGACAACTTGGCATATTATAACAAAGGAACTTTTCTTGAAGGCATGTAAAATTTTTTACTTAAAAATCTCATTTAATCCACATTTACACATTTCCATCTTAGGTGCTTAAAAGTTCTAAGAAATGCACAGATTTTTTTTTTTTAATCCATGGAGAATGCAAATATTATTCACTGCAGTTGTATGGAAGTTTCAGATGCCTAGCCAGAAATGGTTAGAGATACATAGATATAAAGTACTTCAAAATTGAAGTGATATGTAAGCCAGCCGGTTTATAATGTGTTATTCTTATAGCAGAGTGGAGGAAGTGGTTACATACAGGCACACATGTCATACAAGTAAAGTAGACTAATAAAATTTGAAGTTTGTGATAGTTTTCACATGCCAAAAGTGAAAACCCATTATGAACTAATATTCTGGGGCTAAAGTGGTCAGTACAAATTATTTTATGATATTAAAATAAACACATGGTGAGATTACTGAGTACAAATGAAACCAGAATTACTGAAATGTGGCAAGTAACATTTTCCACACTTCAATACCCTCATCTGTAAAATAAACGGTAAACGTGTGTATGAATACCTATAAAATTCATGTCAGTTCATCATCTATCCAGTGCATCTACTATCTTGGAAAATACTTGTGTGGTGGACACTCATATATGTATGTATATACACGTATGTATGTATGTATGTATGTATGTATGTAAGTATGTGTTTACACACACACACACACACACATAATCTTTCAAAAGAATGTTGTAGGCATTCATTCTATAATTATCTCTGCGGAACAAAATATCCATAATTATTTTGGTTGGATACCTTCTGTCTTATCAGATTGACTTCGAAGTATCACTCTCTTATGAGATTGCCTTCAAAGTATCAAAACCTATTTGGACACTCAAATTAAATTATATACAGTGTTGAAGCAGCTACAAAGGAGCTCACTGTATGTTTAAAAGCTTATACTCTGGCATAAGATTACTTTTTCTTATTTTTTTCATAAAAATATACCAAAAATATTTATTTATAACAGAATCCTGTTTACCCAAGATTGAGTCATGTTGTTAATTGAAGAATGTTCAAAACATGAGATTATTGCCAATAAACCTAGTTGATTATTAGATCAAAGATTTCTTATTGGCAATATTAAGACCATATACATCTATATTATGCTGTGAATGGAGAGCTTTGTGTAGCCATGAAGAATGGGTGAACTAGAACCAAATCACTTGGTCAGATTTGTCAACATATATATATATATATATATATATATA
>JGI20166J26741_10956670_pt1 | contig 14710 bp, 4 predicted proteins | sample TergutCu122P5_FD_26741 | JGI IMG/M metagenome (IMG submission 26741)
CTTCTCATGAAGCAAGGTATGTAGTCATATATGCATGTTCAAAATCTAATGAATAGTCTTTGAGATATTCGCATTTTCTTGGGTTTAGTACCGAAAGAATTTTCTGTACCTATAAACGCCCTTCGTTCGACCGCGTTTGTTACATATGACATATTTCTCGCTGCTGCTTCGACTGGTGGCAACAAAAATGTCATCTGTCACGGTACTGCGCAGACAGCACCATGACGTACAAGGTTCTCGGTGAACTGATCTGGTCTGAAAGCAACTCTAACCCAATTGGCCAGACTATTGGAGACTTACAGAGACGGTACGGCTTTCAGGTCAGTCCAAACCTCGTGCAGTTCATCAAGTCTCCAGTAAACGTGATCGACTTCGTGGCGACTCTCAGTTTCTACACCGACATCCTGCTGCAAAGCAGCGTGGCACACCGCATAGATAAGGCTGATATCCTCGAGTTTTTCTCCATCATCCGCATTCTGAGGCTGTTCAAACTCACCCGTCATTCGCCGGGCCTCAAAATCCTCATCCACACCTTCAAAGCGTCAGCTAAGGAATTGACACTCCTCGTCTTCTTCCTGGTACTCGGTATCGTAGTGTTTGCCAGCCTGGTTTACTATGCGGAGCGACTACAGGTATGTATTCCTTTTAGAAGACTTCTTATTATTTGGGACAGGAATAAGTGGGTGTCGTATGAGATATTGATGCTGATCTGGGCTGTTAATTCATGCATGGTGTTAGGTGATTACCAAATTTTCGTGAGGAGGAGGGGAGGGTAGGCTTCATGCCCACATCTTCAGGGTAGAAGCTTTTAAAAATAAACTTCACCCTAGAAGGGGACCCGAAGTCCCACAGGGGGAGTAAGGATATAGCTCTACTCTTTCTTTGACCTCTATGATAGATGGGCTGGATAGTTAAGGCCACTTTACCCCCAGGAAAGAGACCCGGTACCCATTGTATGAGTGGCTGGGTGAACTTCAAGACCGCTCTGGAAGAGTGCAAAAATTCTTGCCACCACCGGGATTCGATCCCCAGGCCGTCCAACCCATAGCAAAGAAGCTTCTACACGCGTCTGTGTCTCGTATTCGTCTTTGTTCTAACTCTTATTCTTTCATTTATATTTATTTTCAGTTTTGCTTGTTTTGTCACCCTCCTATCATTTTCTTTATTGTCCTTTTTCTTACCTTTTTTCTCTTATTCACTATTACTACTATTTTTTTAAGTGGGAAACGTAAATTGCGAGGGCTTTTGCAGCTTTCCGATGTGCCGTGTATATAAATTCATAAAACCTCTATATCTATTGACACCAGAATATTAAATTAAACCACGTGCATTGCTATTAGGTTACTAGAACGTAATTGTAGACCATATTAACAAGGAATTTCACAGCACATGTGGAACGAGGAGGTATGGCGGCCGAGTGAAGCAGAAAACAAGGTACAGAAGTGCCAACAGGATTACTGTGACCTACTTTACAATATTTATAACAGACCAAACAGCCTTCCAGTTTGAAATCTGACCCCTGCCTTTGCTTTATAATGTAGAATGTGTTCGGGTGAGCCGCGAAGTAATAAAACGCAGCACGGTTTCTGGATAAAACAAATGACTGCTACAGACCCTACATTCGAATCGCGTACCTGAGATACACCGCCAGATCGTGTCGAGAATTCCCTTAGGTACATCCTACCTAATTCAAAGGCGCAACTTCAAAGAAAACAGACGAGTGCGTGTGTCCGTGAGAGGCAATATACAGGGTGTTCACGCAATGACAGTATCAATGATTTTGTAGGACAGTGCGTTGTGATGACGGTATGCTTGCGTAAAGTAATGGAGAAAGTTTAATTTGGCAGAATTATGCGATTTTTGAGTTTCTCTTAGAAATGTAGCTGACAGTTTCCTTGTCACTGCATAATCGGATACCGACATTTCGGGAAAATGTGGCGACTTCACCTACAAGGATTGAAATGTCCAGCAATGCATATTTCTACCATTTTAATCATCAATTTATCCAGTGAGACGGCTCTGTAAACCAGAATAACAGAATTCTTGAAGGCATTAATTGTAAAACATGTGATTTTCACTCGACAACCGATGCTTCGACTGTCCTGATGTGAAGGTGTTTCAACGACAGGAAGTTCCCAATATCCATTATGCCTTCTCCAGTGGGCCAAGTGTCTATCCTTATCATCAGCTTGTAGTCTCATACTCTTCCGTAGCGAGTTTTGCAAAGAAAGCGATCCAGTTCCTTCTCTTTCAGTTTCCAATATCTTCCCATTTCCTTAAGGTCATCCAGTGTCTGCTTACGTCTTCTTCCTTGTTTTTGCGTCCATTCTATCTTTCTTTCAATAACATGTTTTAGAAGGTAGTTCTACACACGATGTGACCAGTTATTCTTGCTTCCTTGTATGATGTTCCTTTCTTTTGACTATATGCATTACTTCTTCATCTTGCACTCGATCAGTCCAGCTGATCTTCTCCCTCCTTCTCTTGCATCGCATATGTCCATCCTATGTGTGTATGTATGTAATGTATGTGTAAAGAGAATTATTAGAATGGAGATTATAAGGGAATACAGAAGTACTAACAGAAAATCTTGTAACATTTCTACTTTTGTACCGAAAATAACATGTGGAATACCTGTCCATGAATTACAGCCTCCGCGGTGAGAAGCCAGGAACTGTACTTATGTTAGGTTCATCCAGTAAATAAAAATTAGCAGGGTCTAATTGTAGGAGTGTCCCTTACCATTTACCAACCCATACGAACGGGTACAGTAGATATTTCATTGTGAGCAGTGGGAGGAAAGGATGGGTTTGAAGCCTTGTACAAAAATTATCTGGCGAATTCTCGAACTCAGTTATAGGTACTGCCTCTAAGAGGAGAAAGGTATCTAAGAAGGTAATGCTATTTAATTATAGGCCTGAACAGGCCCTTAACGCTCCAGGAGGTTGAGGATCCCCAAATTTCCAGACAATCGGCACACGAAGGTGACAAGGATGTTAGCCCTATGCAACGGCCGGTACTCATTTCTTTGAGAGGTTCAGTCGAACCCAGGGCCATCGAAAGGATTAAGTCAATGAAAGATTCCAATGAACCCAACACGAAAAGAACCCGTGACCTCCCGCCTTGTAGCGGAATGCCTCAACCAATTGTGTCATCGCGTAAGGCACGACATGCACAACATTTATGGCTTGAGACTCTGTCCATTTCTGATAGCCCACCGACTGCCCAGGGACCCGCAATATAACTGGCTGCCGCAGGTAAACATGTGCCTTGCAGATGGGCAACAGACCCAGCTGCTTTTGATTCTTAATCCACAAATATCGGCTAGAGTTTAGTCAAAATTTATATACAAAATAATTCTAATTAATTCTAAATTATTTTATACGAAATTTATTATAAGGAGCTGAGGTACTCTATCAGTACAGTGATTAGATTAAGAGTAGTAAAACCAAGGGACCGGATTTCGATTTCAGCAGAAGCAGAAATGCTCCATTGACTCCACAGTGTCCAACCGGCTTTGGGAATTGTTCTATAAAATGTCCATTAGTCGCATTCTGTACGGAGGTAGAGCGGCCGAGGTGCGACGTGGGGTTTAGCATGAGTGGAGGTACCCTACTATTCTTCCTTACATCTTTACGGCATAGTGCAATTAAGGACGTGATAAACTTTAAATGATACCAAAAATTCCCTATTGATGCGACATAATTTTTCTCCTTACACAAAAATCACCTTCCATTCACTGATGTTTTACTTCATAAAAGTAACTAATGACAATCGAAACACCCGGTGTACCTTACCCGTCAAAGGTAGGCAGTTGGTTAAGAATTAGGGTATGCTTCATCATTTGCACATTTCAGATATACACGTACACACTGGCTACGGAATTACTTATAACGGGGTTCAAATACCGGTGAATGCAGGCACAATTCTCACCCTAGTTCTATTCATACCGCCCTTGGGATCCAATTTTCGTACCTGACTGTATTTCCTCAGAAGCTGGAGCCGAAAAATTTTCCCTGATCTAAAATCCGTGCAGATATTCGCCTTAGGTCTTGGCGCTGTAGCACTACGGGGAACTTCACCTTTATTTCTGGATGACAATCAAAATGGCTGCTAGCCACGAAATAACCAGTGTATCTTAGGGTTCCGAAAGCACAAAATTCTTGGTTGAGAAACGTTAGCTTCTTGTATCCGCGCGACTGTTAATTTATTATGAGAAATGTAACAATGGACGCAACTTGGCTTTGCTTTGGGACTCTGCCTTTTGTGTCGAGTGAAATCATCAAATACAGCTCTTTTAAAATAAATTACTTAAGAAATATACTGACTTAAAGACAGCAGTTAGGTTACTTCCTAACTAAGAACATGTTATTTCTAAACGTCAAATAGTCATTTAAGACACTGAAGTATAGGAAGTTACAATAGATTAATCATTGAGATCAAGTAAGAAATTTACAGAGAATTTCGATGTGGAAGACGATTCCAAGCGAAGGACCTGAGAAGAGAAATAACGAGTGTACCTGCTGGTTGGCATTGGAGCACGATCCAATTCCCTGACGAAGTTGCATCTTAGCAGTAATGGACTTTAGTTTCTTCTAGCAGAGGTCTGAATCACCTGTAGACGCGTACTGTAGTGTCATGTTTTATCCAACCGCTTACTGTGGTGGAAGGTTGAGAATGCTTCGTAGGAACATACAGGCAACGAGGCCCTAGTATATCAGATTTCATTCTCGGAAGCATATAACACGAGAACTACTAAGGCAATTCAGCGAGGTGGAGAAGCGGAACCACATTTTCAGAGGCCAAGAATGCTTCACTTAAGACACTTTGTGCGCTGGCGCATTATCATGGTAAAGCAGCGAGTTCTGGTTCCACCACATTTCTGTCGTTTACTACGAATATGCTCTTCAGACGTTGCAAAACCGCCTGGCATAATGCTGGTTAACCACTTGGCCTGATGGGGTAAACTTCTCAACAGAAAAGTCCTTGTAGTCAAAAAGGACTTCTGGAGGGGTGCCTTAAACCCTCAGTATTTCCGACCGAAGTTTCCCCAAGTTTAATCGAGAAATCCACTCAGTAGTTTGTGTTCTTCCCATGGCATTGTCACGGAAAGATGTTTATTTTTAGCGAATGTCACCCCGTTGTGTTGTTACGAGGTAGAAACATGTAGTTATATACAATAAATAAAATCTAATTGTGTTTGAACAGGTATTGACTTAATCTTTGTGAAATCTGTTTTCTTTTATTTCATGCTTTTGGGGTGCTTTTCTCCCCAGGCTGAATCAAAATTTTACGCAAATGTGCCTTTCCTTCAAATTCCTTTTTTACGAGTGCGCCACAGCCCCAGTGGGCCAAGGCCTCCTTATCGATAATTCACGATCAAACACAGACACACCACACTCGGCAGGAATCCTCTGGACAAGTGATCAGCCCGACGAAGAAACCTCCACCTGACAACACACAACACTCACAGGAGACAGAAATCCATGCCCCCGGCGGGATTCGAACTTGCAATCCCAGCAAGCGAGTGGCCGCTGACCCACGCATTAGGCCGCGCGGCCACCGGGATCGGCTTTCCTTCAAATTAGCCGATACAAATTCGGGATATCACCGGCAGTACTAAAAAAATTGTGTAAACATCCGTTGAGAAGGTACGCAAAGAGTTATTGCTGCAAAACTCAATAGACTGGATGAGATGGTAGCGATACTAGTGCACTTAGCTGCACAAGACTTTTCTACACGCATTTCTCGCTGCTGGCGGCGAGATCACGAACTTTAGAATATGCCATTACGCACTTAATAAAATTTCGGACACCGCAATACGTATTTGTAAAAAACATACCTGAAGGTATAAGCACTTGCATAACACGCCATGCTCAAACCTGTATTCAAGTCGCTAGCGACCACGTTGAACACTTTCTGTAACGGATGATGTAAAAGAGTGATTATTTCACTGTTCAGTACAAGTTATTTTGAACGTTGACATGAATACCCTTCTTTCCGATGTCTTTGTTTTACTTTTAAAAGGTCATGACTCCTTTAACTTTCAAAATTTGAATCATACAATTATAATTCTGTTCGCCAAATTTGACTCATGTACCGAGGAAGTTCAATAAACCCTTCCTGAATCATTCTTTATGTTATCACCTAGAATATTTCTTTCATTGCAAGTACAGTTTGCCGTACCCTCCTGTTCCTGAATCCCTTATGCGTATTATGTGCAAGTAAAGTTATGCCTCTCAGTTTCTTTGTCATGTCAAATAATGTTCCGTTTATTGCAATCTCTGTAGGGCGTATCTCACGTGATTCATTCCACAAAGAGACCTTGCTACGCTCAGAAAGGTCTGAATTTAATTTAATGCCTGTGTGGTTATTGTACAGCGAGCAGGAGGTAGGAAGCTTGTTGCAAATTACCTGGTAATTAATTCGCTTTCAGACTTTCACTAGTTCACTGTGTAGTGATTCGAAATAAAATGGAAGGTCTCGTTGAAATAAGGGTATAAGCATTGTTACTTGCTGAAATCTGATCTGATGAACTGGCCCAGAGTTTTAAGCTACTTGTATGAGGATCGCTTAGTGAACAGCTACTTGAATAATTATAGGAAACCACCTGCAAACGGTGAAATATACACAGATACTGGGCCGGTGGCACTTTGGATCCACGCCAAGCGTGGGTTTATATCACAATTCTTAGTTTATTTTACGAAGTTGCTTCAAATTATGAGTCTATGTAATACAAACTTTTGAAATTAACCTATTAGTTATTTTCGAAAGAACCAGTGACTGTAAATGAATTGGCTACCCTGGTGATGAATTTTGTACAAGAATGTTCAACACTGGCTTCTTACTAACTGTCCTACAATCACTGTGTCCGCACATCAAAACAATTCACAATGTCCTCAACAAATGGGATGCCCTAAGTCGCAAAGTAAACTACGTAGCACATCACAAGCCTACAGATATACAAATGACCACATGTGGCCAGGGTAGCGTAATCGGTGTAGTGACTCGCTACGGGCTGGACGTGCCAGGGATAGAATCCCAGTGGGGGGGAGACCTTCCGCAACCTTCCAGGCCAGCCCTGGGGCACACCCAGCCTGTATGCAATGGTACTGAGTTTATTTCCCAGGGCTAAAGCGGCCGGTGCCTGGTGTCCACCCACCCGCATCTACAGTCGAGGTTAAAGAAGGATTAGAGCTACACCTCTGCTGCCCCTCAGGCTTCATGGCCTGTACTAGGGTAACCTTTACCTTTTACCGTATAAATGAATAGTGTAATGTCCGCTAAAACTGAATTAAAACACTTTTTATTTGTTGTACAACGTTTCGTACTTCTGTCCGTTTCCACGTTTTCTTCGTATTCCCTTCCCACCTGTTATATTTCTTCATCTTATCACCATTTTCTTTCACTTCCTTCCTCTCATCCTTTGTGTTACTAAAGTGTAGGTATATACTTTAAAAACACGTCATCTTAGGAGAACAACAGTGTAAAGCGCCCTATACACTCTCAGTTAAACTGAACGATTTTACTGTGTGACGTCATACCTGCCGGAAAAACTGAGTAAAGTGCGCAGTTTTGACAGGCAATAGCGCAGGCCTCAGAACTGTCCTTTCCAGTCGTCTTTTACACACAGAACTGCGCAATTCACTCAGGGAATCTCGCACACATTCATTTCAGGTTTTCATGCAGTTTCTTTTTACACAATTAATCTGAACTGTTTAACTTAGAGTGTATGAGACCCTTAAGATATCAGTCGTGCTCTTTGCTGCTTTATTTCATGGTTTTCGGCTAGGTCAGATTCCACTGTGAAAGTACACAATCGCATTCGCCGTCTTGTACAAGTACCACAGATTAATTTCCTACTGTCTAGCCTATCAAATGTAAAGTAAAAAATACCATAAGGTGACGTTCTTGTAAAATGTAGCAGTGTAGTTGTGATATAGCAAATAGTTCCATAAAGCTGAACGAAAATTCCAAATTACTGGCAGCCCAATCCGCACAACGACTTCAAGAGCATCCCTGAAGGCCTCTGGTGGGCCATTGTGACTATGACCACGGTGGGCTACGGAGACATGGTACCCAAAACGTACCTTGGCATGTTCGTGGGAGCCCTCTGTGCGCTGGCTGGTGTACTAACCATCGCACTTCCCGTTCCGGTCATAGTGTCCAACTTCTCCATGTTTTACTCACATACTCAGGTAAGAAACTGATAAGTGGCGGAGCTGTTCGTTTACCTTGCTTTGTCTCACATTTGTTTCGGTTTTATTATCAAACTTAATACCGCTATCTGAGAGAGTCAGGTTAGACAACGTAGGCAGAGAGAGACTGTTTTCTCAAATTATCTCCTTCTTTGTTAATTATGGAAAACCATAAAATATCCAGGAATAAAGTCTTTGTTTTTATTTCATCCATAACATTTTTCAAATCCACTGGGCCAAAATGGAAATATTCAGAAGAGCTATTCGTACCCACAGATGTGTCTCAACTAATTTGTTGGCCAGCTTTCAACTAACTAACTAACTAACTAACTAACTAACTAACTCCATGAAGCAGAGTCCTTCCTGAGAAGCTAACAGGTTCTTAGCAGGTCAAGAAATTTCCCGCATTTTATGTTATCCGAAAGTTCATTACCACATTCACAAGATCCCGCCACCTGTACCTATTTTGAGCCAGAATATTCTACTCCATGCCTCCTCATCCCACTTCTTGAAGACCCATTTTATTATTTAATAATACCTACGCCTAGTCTTCCAAGTTGGCTAGCTTTCAGCAGAAGTTAAATAAAGGATCACGTCTTTGAAAATGAGCTGCATGGTTTATGAGTTCAAAGAAGAAAATTGAAGTATGCATGTTTCTTTAGTGAAGGGCCGGATATTTATTTTTATTCCTGAATAAAGAGCGCAATTTGAAGGGTCCAAAAAAATTATCAAAATATTTGTTACTTACATTTATTAAAGCCTGTGTTAATTATATTTATTACTGGAACTAACTGAACATACGTACATATTTATGCATCTGACAGCAAAATCATATAAGTGTACATTCATAATTACTCCGAATAATTTGTCTTAAATTGTGGAAGCTGACGTGTTCTAACCCTCCATCGCTCGCTCCCCTGATATGAACCTAGTTAGTCGCGTGTAACTCTGAGATACATTCTAGTTTTCCGCTTATGCAAGGTAAAGACTTTTATGGATACAGTTCTAGTTTATTCAACAATGCATCTGATTGGGAACTTGAACCGTCACTGATTCATCAATAAACGAAATTTTTCGATGCCATTTCTGTCAGTAAACCGAAATTCTTTCCGACTCTGCTTGTCATTCCGAAGTTCTCCAGCTACGCACAGAAGACTGATGGAAGCTTTTATCTCAATTTTGTCTTTGAATCTGGTATCACTTGCGTGGCTGAAGTTGGGTTGGATAAGAATATGCTGATTTATGTGTTGAAAAATGTCGTCTAAAATTTCATCTATAATGAGACATTTCCATGTTTCGAGGGGAGTAGTGGCTTTCCTTGCTTGGACAGTAACCCCAGGTAATTTTTTCAGAATATTTTGTCATCTACTTCGAATGTGTGTAGCACATTTCATCTCACCCCACTTCCTCTTTTCCTTTCCAATGGAAACAATTGCCAGTAGCGTCCACTTCATTGCAACAATCTTCATCCGGTGTCGCATCTTTTGCACTCTCGGAGTCACTTTTATCGGTTCCATATAATTTCCATTGAACTCCGTCCTGTCTTCATTGCTGTCATCACCACTTAACAATATCAGACAATATCACTGCACGAATGCGCTCGGCATCCTCTGCATCACTTCGGTACCAGCGATCCGTAACGGCCACCAGAAACTAAGACGGCACCAGTAACACGGACGGTCGCGCTGTATCTGTCAGACACAGATTGTCAAATACAGGGAAAAGAAGGCGATTAGGAACACGAAATCCACTCCACAGGCATCTAAGAAGCAACATAGGCAGCTATTCAGAAGTACATCAGCGCAGTTTTCTCATATTCAAAGAAAGATGCGTGCGCATGTATCTGAGAGATACAGCGCGACCAGCGGACGGTTAATTATACTAAGATACATTACACCGATTATGCAGTAGGAACCAATCAAATTCCTCATCCCAGGGTTTAGGTATATTAACTTTAGATACGAAGGTGGAGTTGTTCAAATAGTTAGGAACAATCTTAACAAATAAAAATCATATTCAGGAAGAAGTTAAGAGCAGAAATGCTTGCTATCATTCGTTGCAGAATCTTTTGTCTTCCAGTTTTCTTTCCAAAAATTGAAAGATAAAGACATGCAGAATTATAATTTTGCCTGTTGTTTTGTATGGGTGTGAAAATTGGCCACTCAAAATGAGGAAGGAACGTAGGCTGAGGGTGTTTGAGAATAGGATGTTGAGGAGAATATTTGGACCTAAGGGAGACGGGGTGACAGGGGAGTAGAGTAAGCTACATAATAAGGAGCTTAATGATCGGTACTCCTCACCAAATATTGTTCGGATGATAAAATCGAGAAGAATGAGATGGGCGAGGCATACAGCGCTTATGGGGGAGAGGAGAGGCGTATACAGGGTTTTGGTAGGGAAACCTGAGGGAATGAGACCACTTGGGAGACCCAAGCGTAGATGGGAGGATAATATTAAGATGGATCATCAGGAAGTGGGATGTCGGAATATGGACTGAATCGAGCTGGCTCTGGATAGCTTGCCAAGAAGGACTCTGCTCCATGGAGTAAGTAAGTAAGTAAACTGTGGGTACGAAATACTCAGTCTATGTACCCTAAACTTTTAACATAGGTTAATTTACTTTTCTGTTTTATTCTGATTATTTGTTTTCAGTAATTCCAGTCCCCTCAGGTAAGTGTGGCGCTATTAATAATTACATCCCGGACTGAATTCAGCCTGCGAATTTTTGTGGCAGCAACACTGCAAGACTAATGACATCGACCTGAAATTCGCTAGAAAAATAATATGGCCAGACCCGCATGCAGTAGAATAAAATCCGTCTTCCGCTCTCAGCCGATTATCTGGTCCACAAATTGTTTGCCCTTCCTGGAATCGCAAGGTTCATTACCGTGTTCACAAAACCGCATAATTGATCCCTGTTCTGAATCTGACAAACCCAACGCAAGCCCTCTCACTGTAACTTCATACGTACAAAACACATACATTGTCACTCTGTGTCAGCGAAAGCACAGTGACGTCTGTGCTCTTCTGGGCTATTACGCAGCGTGTAATGATAATTCCTTACCGACGTTTCGGGACAACCTATCGGTCCCATCTTGACCCTTCAAGTTGGGACGATAGGTTGTCCAGAAACGTCGGTAAGGAATTACCACTACAAGCTGCGTAATAACTCAGAAGAGCGCAGTTCTCGTCTACTTCGCGGCCGAAGCGTGCTTTCTTGAAAGCAGAGTGCTTTGTGTTAAAGTGGGTGGTGTATATGCAGTAAACACTACCTCAAAAAGCGAAGGAAACTAAATATAATTAATGTCGACTGCGGTCTGACGCACTTGGAATTTATTTACACGCCTGAGATCAAAATAATTTTCCAAGTAACATCAAGATGTAATGTAACATGACATTACTCTCACCTTTAAAAGGGAAGGATGCGCTGCAGTTCCTGTAATATTAACACACACATTCTGCCTTCACCATTTCTTATTCCGTTTTTCCTGTAGCAAATAGTAAGAAAGAAAGATGCGAAATGAAATTGATCGCTTGTAGAATTACTATTCATTCCCTTAAGAAACATTCAGTAATGACATAAGATGACGTCATTAAAGCCACAGATGTCTGAGCCGAAAGCACTGTAACTAGGTTCTCTCTGCATTACTGGAAGTAACTCTGACAGTCATTTGAATAAAACTTGGTATAAGCTTACGTTAAAACGTCTCTTGTGTTTAAAGAAACACCACTCCATGAAGACGAGTTTGGGAGTCGATTTATTTCTCCTCCCACCCTTAATCTTTGTAGTAGATTGAGGACAGGAATTAGCTTCATGCCCTGGTTACTTTACTCGGGATGAAAACAGCGGATATTTGTTGAATAAGGGATATGCGAGGCCTATGGGCGGAGTAGATGAAATGGAGAAAAGTTTTGTCGTCGTCGGGAATCGAAGCCCAATTCCAAGTCGTTGAGTCCATAGCCATATACCACGATAAATAACTCAAATATCGATAAATCCTCAGAATTTTATGGAAACCAAATTTCATCTGGGAACTGAGCTCGCCTGGACTGCTACGCTGTGAGTAGTGGTAATTCCTCACCTACCTTTCATGACAACCTATCGGTCCCAGTATTCTTGATCCTTGAAGATGGGGCCGATACGGTGTCCCATATCATCGGTTAGGAATTACCACTACACGCTGCGTAATAACCCAGAAGAGCGCAGTTCTCATCCACTTCGCGGCGGAAGCCTGAAATCTCGCAAAAGGTTATTTCCTTGTCCGGATGAGTTTTGGCGCTGGACCCAATCCTGAGCCAGCTAAATCCGTCCTATATATAAACACCCTGTTTTTACGCAATTAATTCGATTTCTTAATGCCTGTTACATAAGTACATGACGTTTCACTTGGCTATTTCTAGGGTTGTAGTCATTCAGCGAAATCTGTCTGGACAGCAGTTTTCGTATGGTTTTGCAGAATGTCTACTCGCCTTTGGTCGAAATTTTAACTGACCGCAAGCAATCAAAGCTACATGCCCCGACCGTGGTCAGGTAATTCTCCGTGATAAATACGTGTGTATTAGAAGTAGCAACACATTTGAAGTTTAACATACCACTACTTGGTTGTACTGGAACACAAAAAGAATAAATATAAGAAGCATCACAGTTTCAGGACAGTGGAAGACACGCGTATGTATAAGGAAAACCTGGGAAATGTAAGGGGAAGGTATATGTGGATGTTTACACCAGATTTGTCCACAACAGCTGTGCATTCCACGGAGTATTGACGGCTCTCTCCCCGGTCATAAAGGGGCGGGAACTTGAGGGTGCCCATCATCTGCATTTAGTGCACAGGGTAAGAATGAGTGAAGCTATACGCTCACTCCCCCATTTGCCTTCATGGCTTGCAATGAGGCAGTTTTACTCTACAAAATACACGTAGTTTCCGAAGAAGACTTATTATAATAAGGTATGCTAACACAGTCTTCATAATTAAAACGTTGGGTAAAAGATATTAATCTGAATTATTATACCATGTATTTTCGGGCGTTTCGGAGGAAGCGTGCCGCCTTCGTTCAGGATTACTGACAATTTTGCATCCATCTCAACAACGTTTCTCCGAAACGTCAGAACGAACTTGATGCTACATGGTGTGGTAACACAGGTGACGTGCAGAACCACCTCCCAGCCACAGTGGACACTTTAAAAAAGACGAAATTAAATGGTGATAAAAGAAGCATCTCCAATTCCACACGTATATTTCCTGGAACTTTTATTTCCGACGTCACAGGTACCTACTCAGCGCTGTGTTTTCGAACACCATAACTCGAATGGTGACTGCAAAATACTGTAATTATAATTTCATGCCATATTTAAATTTCCTGTATGTCCATAAACATTCTTACAATTCTGAGTCATGCCGTTGGTTCAGTGAGGCCATGTATTATAACGTCATCACAAATAGCGCCTCTCGTGGGAATATAAGTTTCAAGTATCTGAGCTAGACGACTGCAGTAATTATCTTAGCTGAGCAAGATACAACTTGGATGAGAGCCATTAAAATTTAACAGCAATGAGAACCTAACTCATATTTGCAGACGCGTAGTAATGTTCTGGGGTTTAATACAGTTTGCATAGTTCACACAGGGCTTACCATGACACCTAACCACGAGGTCTTCAGGATTTGTGTGTGTATTTTGTGGGCGTGATTGGTAGATTACGTGAGATTCATCTGTATGCATGGCCAGAACTTACTGTAATTTTGAGAGACTATCAGAAGGCTAGAACACAGTATACACTAATTATTTCAAGACCTAACTGCAGAGTTCTCTGCATACATTTCCATTAGTTTGTGCTTTCACAGGAAGGAATTAACAGGTTCAGATATCAGAAACTTCACGGTCAAGCTTTTCGTAACTTGAATACATGCGTGTAAGAAACAATCTTTACAGTGTTCCATTCCTAGCCTCTTCCGGCTGCGAATGAGTATCGATATATTAACCTGTTAGAGCCTATCGGTTAGAGTACGTACCACTAATCTTGACATTAAAAAATCCTATTTTCCGCCCACAGAGTATTTATGTGTTTCGAATATACCTCAGAAAGAAACAATGAAGTATTTCCTATACAGCATTAGCTGAGTGATTTTTATAACCGAGGAGACAAGTGTTTACTGCGCGGTACGGACTGGGTCTTTTAATGAAATGGATTAGATTTCGTCCTTTAATGGTTAGATACAGCGTGTTTCATAATGAATGTCCCAATTTTAAAACCTTATATTTCTGCAATCACGCATCCCAAATGAATGAAACTTGTATTACGTGAACAGCCGTGGCCTAGAGTTTTATAGATTGCCGCTAGATTCCACTACTAGCGCCCAAACAAACGCTATCGTTAGTTATTCAGAAGATGGGATCGATGGATTGGACGCAAGGGACCCAAAGACTTGGCACTAAACTCTTGGCCCCCAAGATCCCCAGACATGACACCATGTGACTTTTTCTTATGGGGATATGTAAAAGAACGTGTTTAT
>JGI20166J26741_10957781_pt1 | contig 14708 bp, 8 predicted proteins | sample TergutCu122P5_FD_26741 | JGI IMG/M metagenome (IMG submission 26741)
CACGGGAGGATTCCGTCACGAAACACGATACTTCTTTGGGTGCACAACTTCCGTACCACGGCTTCTGCAACGAAGAAGAAACAAGGTGGGTCTGCACGAACGGTCAGAACTCGGAAAACGTTGAGGCCGTGCGGAATGCTGTTGAGCAGAGCCCGCGTCGATCTGCAGTACGCCATGTGCAAGCTCTGAGGTTGTCTGACATTACTGTTCGGCGAATTTTACACCAAGATTTGAACTTCCACCCGTACAAATTAATGCTTGTCCAGGAGTTGAATCAACAAGATTTTGGCAGAAGAACAACTTTCACCGAGACCATGTTGCAGATGTTTGAGGAAGATCACGAACTTGGATTTTGACAAGTGACGAAGTGCACTTCCATCTTAACGGAAGTATGAACAAACAAAACTCTCGTTACTGGTCGACGATCAACCCTCGACAGATGCACGAACATCCGCTACATTGTGACAGGCTTACAGTTTGGGTTTCGGTGGCTAAGTTCGGAGTGAAAGGGCCCTATTTTTTTTAAGAGAATGGCCGTTCAGTGACAGTGAATTCCGCCCGTTATGTTGTCATGATCCGAAATTTCCTTACACCCGAATTACGCTGACGTCGACTGAATCAGTTCCGAATTTTGTACCAGCAAGACGGGGCAACTGCCCACACTTCCAGGGAAGCTATGGCCGAGTTACGGAGGTTGTTTCCTGGGAAGCTCATCTACCACAGAGGTGACGTGCCGAGGCCCGCCCGCTTTCCGGACCTGTCACCTTGCGATTTCTTTTCGTAGGGGTACATCAAAGGAAAAGTGTACGTCGACAAGCCACGAGATATTCCTCAGTTGCAGAATGCAATTTAGAGGGAATTGCGCACCATACCTCGCCGAATGTGTGAGCAGGTGATGACCAACTTCTCTCGGAGGCTGAACGAGTGCGTAAAAAAACAAGGGTCGTCATTTAAACGACGTTATTTTTCATGTCTGACAATTTTTTAAAAATATTCCTATGGTATTCTTAAATTGCAACATCTTCTGTATTTATTAAAAAAATAAAAATTATTTTTTCATGAAAATTGACTATGCACTACTTCTTTTAAATCCGTCAGGTTTCACTGGCGGAAACATAATTTTTTGTTTTTCTTCAAAAGTGATGGTGGCAAGTCACAAAGAGAACGGATTATATGACGTCAACATCAGAAAATTCCAATTTGAAATTCCAAACTTCAACTGTTTTCTCGGAATTCCTAACTTTATATTAATGCACTGCTCAAACAGCATCTAATACGAACCAAATTAATAACACAAATATGTGTGTTTCACACTGTATAATTTCTCTTCCTTCGACACATCACCTTCCTTAAAGTATTACATGGCGTCAAAACAAATAATTTCCAATTTGAAATTCCAAACTTCAACTGCTTTCTCGGAATTCCAATAGTTTTATTAATGCACTGTTCAATCAGTAACTAATATGCACCAAATTAATAACGCAAATATGAGTGTTTCACACTGTATAATTTTTCTTCCTTCGACACATCAACTTCCTTAACGTATAATCAGTCTGTGTACTAACAGAGCTGCAGCAATTCAGTGTGAATGACACACCATTTGTGGTGCTTTCGCTATGACACTGTACAACAGCCCTCCCGTTGTCTGTGACGCGTGTGTCCCCATGTATCCAGTCGAGAAATGGAGAGGTGAATTTTATAAAACCTGTTCAAAAATTGAAACTGAATTCACATGGGATACCAAAGGAAGAAAAGGTGGTGTAAGAGTGTTACAGTGGAATTTTAAGGTTATATGTTTCGAGCGTTATTGATACACGTACAGAACATATGCACACATTCCTGGAAATGTCAAAGAAATGGCAAACGCAAAATTTGGAATATTAGAAGTGATAAGCAACTTACAGAGCGACAGCAAACACGTAGGACGAATTCTGAGGTTTCCTATTCAACAATGTATTTAACGCATCTTGTATCTCTGACACAATCGTCTTGATGTTTCACACAAAATTTCTCCCCCATACGTAATCACACAAGTGAATTGCCCCGAAACGAGAACCTAAAATAGCACTCTGAAAATATCTCAGATGTTCAATTTTGTTAATATTACGTTCTTTATCGTAATAAGTCGGAGTCAGAGGTCACAAACTATTGATATTAATATTACAAAGCAACTATGAAGCAAAATTTGCAGAGTAGAAAAAATTTCCCTTTGAATGAAGTCCAAATGCACCAATGAATGGAATGTCTAGCAGACGTCCCACAACCAATCCTGCATTGAGTAATGTAAACAATTATACACAAAAATCATTCGTAAAAAAGAAAGTATTAAAGTATCAATAAGCAGTATTATGATTCAACTGAAGACAGTGAATATTTAAGAATAAATAAACCTAACGAAAATATTTTCAGTAGGAATATGATAAAATGGTTCTATAGAGTCTGAGATGTATCATATGTAATATATTAAAATATTCAAATAAGGGACAGGTTTCCTAATACAAAAAAATATTAGCCAGTACCAGCAGTAAGACTATTTTATGGTTTATCTTCCGATGAAACAGAACTGAATGCATAATAACATTATTACCGTCTTCGTTTCATAATAAATCAGAAATAATAAACTGACTCTGAAGCAAATATAATGCAGGTATCTTTATAGACTATTAGGCTGGTCTTGCAAAGAAATTGTAGGGTTTGGTGTGAAACACACGAGTCGATTAATTGCTCCTGGAATAAATTTAATTCCTCTTAATTATTAGATAGCAGATAATCAAGAAATATTTTCGTCATTAAATTTAAAAAAAAATATTTATTTCTTATTAAAAAGTTTTTTACGTTTTTTTTCTGGAAGTAAACTTAAATATATTAACTATTTTACTAGTGTTTTTCCTGTGAAGGATGTACATAAACTTTAATAAAACATGGGCTTCTTAAGTCTACAAATTTCTCTGCCTTTTGAATTAATTATTTTCAGCAGTGATCCATTTCCGTTTCTTTTGTTGTACAAAGTTTCCTAGAAAGTTGTGGGTCGAAATTAGAATATAGCGTTATTATCTTAAATTTTTTAAGAAATTACTAAGTTAAAAATTCTAACGTACTAAATTTCCTTTCCCATTAATAATGCAATTTAACGCAGTATTGATCAATTTCTATCAGAAAAAAACTCAAACATCGCTTGAAGCACTCAGTGTCATGCGTAGCGATCTTACTTCCAGACGTACTGGAACACTAGGAATGTAACAGATCTTGAAGGAAGTGGACTTGTCACAGTTCTAAACAATGTTTTAAATTTCAAATTGATTCCTTTTAAGTAAATTTTATTTACATGGAGAGCGACAGACGTTTCGGTTTAATTATTTTCCTCTTCAGATTAGCGGGAATTCCCTTTCACATAAAGAAAATGTCGATTTTTTACGCTATCTACATGAGAATGGTGATTATCTGTGCTATCACGTCGTATCTAGGCATGTTCGTTGACGTGTACGTACACAAGGACGATTTGGGACGCGCCATGACAACTATGCGTGTGTTAATTCCTGTCACGAATATTATGTGGCTTTATACCTACTGCAGGTACGTAAGAACACTGATCATCACTGTTACAATAAAACAAGTAGGTATCAAACACAGCATTACTGTTTCAGCAATGTTAAAATACAACACAAGTGTATTGCAGAAGACAAAACAAAAGAAAGCTCTTTATGCGACACTGCAATTATTTGTTTTAGTCTAGATAATATCTACGATAATGCGCTAAAGAATTTTACTGATAATGGAAAGAATACACAGATATCACGATGTTCACTGGAGACACATATCTGTTAAGGAAGTTGCGATTTCAGCAAAGTCCTCTTTATTCCACACATTAACTACTTAGTTTCTATGCTAAAATTTAAGGGGTGTTTAGTGAAGATTGAAAATTATATGGACTGTATTGTGTTTATTGGAAGATAGGCCCAAGTCACTGTGCAGAATTACGTCAGAGTAAGAAAATGTATAGAAAACGGAACTTTATATGTAACCTAAATTTGACCGTTTATCACTAGCCTAAATATTGTGAAATCAATGGCTCGAACTAGATCAATTGTAGGGTTGAAGGGCTAGATTTTGGTAAAACTGGCAAAAAATTTGGTCCAGTGAAATTACAGAAAAGTTTACAATTAGAAATTACTGTTCTACACATAAGACAGAAGAGTTACAATGTTTCTTTCATAACCATTTACTAAAAAATTACTGTCCTTAATTTTACGGCAGGATAAAAAAGCTCAGTCCTCTTCTTAGGCTCGTTTTGTGCATTAACTTAACTTCATAAAAAGAATCGGTTTCTTTTTCTCAGATTTCGACTAAAAAATTTTGAACGTGCGATGGACCTAACAGACAGCTTCACGTGGGAAGATCAGCCGACCAGAGACGCTGAAACCGGACACTTGACAGCGGCAGGATGGATCCCGCTGACTACGAAGTACAGCAAAATTGGAGCTATTGCGATCTTTTGTATTCATATCGTCCAGTCAACAATACGCATCCTGACAAACCATGAAACGCTACTAATTGTGTGGTATCCTTTCGACTGGACTGTTTCACCGTTCTATGAACTGGTTAACATTTCACAGGTAACAATTTTTCTACGCTAAAAAGGTAAAATCTCATTGAACATTTTATATTGTTTTAATGTAACATTCTGACATCCACCATATATTTCCTTCTTCTTTTCCTACTTCTCCACGACACTATCAGTTTGTCCGGCTATATGGCAGTAAATTTTCAGAAAAGTCCTACCCAGTGTTATGTTACTGATTGTGATCGTGAAGTCCCTGACAGAAGTAGGTTCTGGCCAGTTAAAGTTCTTGCACTGTGGAAAATAGAATAGCGGTGAATGGTAAGATGGCTTATAAAAAGGAAAGAAGCGTTGTCGTCGTGATATGAATGTTATGCAGAAATGTTTATGGAAGTGTGAAAAAAATTTTCCGAAGTGCCATTTTCCCAGCCAGGTCCTTCTGAAAATAAATCTATACATATGTACCAGAAGACAAAACTTTGCTCCTAATCATAATATTAATAACAGAGCTAATATTGTATCAGGTTTTAAAAAGACATAGACAGATACGTGTGACAGAAACGGATCGCGTGATATATCAAAATTCCGCGGGATATTCAAAATCACCTCAAACTTAAACGAAACAGATTTCAATCGCAACACATTTTCGTTTCACTTCTAAACATTTTCCAAATAGAAACAACTTGCTACATCTGCATCAAGCCAAATGTCGAGAATCGTGTGCTCTGTTTGCTAAATCGCACAAGAAGGCAAACATTTATTTACAGAGGGACGCGCACTGACACATTTAAACAAACAGACATAAATTGTCCTTTTGTTAAAGATATACCATTAGTTCAATAATTCCTTTCGGGTTATTAAATTAGTTTTTAAATATTTAGCATGCATTTAAAAGGCTATTTTATCTTCAGTGTGTACATTATATCCTCCCTTTACCTGGAGATTCCATTCTCATATTTGGTGCCATAACAGTATAATAGAACACAAGATATCGAAAGTAAACTAGTAATTATGATGATAAAATCCCTTTATTTGCAAGAAATTCCTGTGTTACTCTTACTACAATGCGTAAGAGCACACATAACAAATATTTGTCTTTTTGGACTCATCACTTATACCAGATTTTTAATTCCTAGTTACTTCTCCATTTTCATATATATTCAAGGTCGTCTCTGTGCTTTGCACTTACTGATTAATATCTCATTACCTAAGTTCTTTTCAACGGGATTTTAGTGTATTTGTATTAGTGAAAGTACAGGCACAGAAAGGTATCATAAAAAGTTCCCAAAGTGTCCTCATTCCAAGTCAGATCCTTCACAAAACCAGTTCAATGAAAACATAACGCCGTATTTGATTGATTGTGAATTAACATTCCAGGAGCGGGCTGTTATTCAATATAAGTCTCCGCAAAATTTGTACAGTGCTCAGTGGACTGAGTTAAATGTAAGTCATCGTTGTAATTGTCTGTATTCATTTCTTTGCAGTATTTTACATCACTACTTATACTTGGTTTAATATTCAGTTACCCGTCTCTGTGTACTGCACTGATAGCTGTTGCCTGCACTCAGTTCGAGAAGCTAAACGCGGCCGTATTGGATATCAGACAGCAACATATCACGCATCAACATGGGCAGGAAGATGAACATAATGTTGCAATTGCCAACTGTAACTTGCAAGCGAAGTTAAATGCGTGCATACGACACCATCAGGAAATAATATTGTACGTTCAAAATGATTTACCAAACATAGTACTGTATCTGCATTTTAGAAAGGAATATTTATAGTGTCATTGCTAATCATAATTCCAGAAAATAAAACAATATCCATAATGAAATCAGTCTGTCTAAATTGACTTTCTATATATACGTGTAGAAGGAAAACGTGTGCAACGTAAATCTCGCAATTAAAACGTATTTGGTAAACTGTAAAACTTTTCTTCCTCCATGATTTCACTGTACATGCTGTTTTCATTCACAGGTTCATGCAGCAACTGGAGGATGTACTGAATGTCTCTCTGTGTGGCCACTTTCTGGTTTTACTAGCCACGATGTGCTTCGCTGCTTTTTCTATAGTCACGGTAGAGTAAACCTAAATAAATTATTCTGCAAAGACATATATATATATGCGTATCGCCCGCTTGCGCGTGTTTTTCATAACGTGAAAAATATTTTTCTTCATAAAATACTTGAATGGGTTATGATTACCTTCTGGAAAATTTAATTCTTTAAGCTAGTAATCGCAAGAAAAAACAGGATCTAACATAGAAATCATTTGTCTGTACAATCATGAGAGGTCACTGATGAAATCCCATTGGATATGAAGACGTAGGAATCTTACAAAAAAAGAATTGCAAGCTTTGCAGGGGAGATAGAGTTTCGGCAAGTTTGTACAAACTGTCAGGCAAGTGAGACGTGTTCACAAGGAAATCAACGTTTTGAATTTGTGTCCACGTTGAATAACTGCAGTTCAGAGACTCAACAGAACTGACATTATTAGATGATGAAGAAATGAAATGGTAACGTCACCGGGTTTCGCAAGACAAGGCTCCGCCATACGTGAAGAATTTTGGGCTGCTTTATAATTTTATATGACCAGGCATTTCAAGAGAGAAATATAGCATACTAATACCTTACCAGACGAAATAAATAGGTGTTTTATATAGTCTTGCGAATGTTAAAATAGAAAATGTAAATGATTCGTCATGTTTAAACTAAGAGTTTCCTATTATAAGATGGAGAAGAAGTAACATGTAGACTACTGCAGAATTTTATATTCGTGTTGAAAAACTATTAAACCGTGTATAAAAACCTGCATTTTTATTAAGAATAATAATAATAATAATAATAATGTCTAAACATGAAACAAAAGTGGTTAAAAGCTTAATAAATGTAATAAGAACTTCAAAAAACGACGTTATGAATACAAGGATTAAGAAACGTTGAGAGATATCATGTTGCTGGTAAATACGCCTGGCACATTGAGGGGTATGTCATTACTTAATATTGTTTAGAAAACTAAATATAATGGCGGCGTATGCAAACAAAACACGGTGTTAATGCACGCAGCCCTCCGTGAAAATTCAATCAAGCGACAAATATAAATACGAAGTGGTGACAACAGCGCCAGGACTAGTTACAGCAGTTCGATGGCAGAAACCGTGAATAATCGAATTGTTAATGCAGAAGTGTCATTTCTCAATGACGAAGCTTGGCAGCATTTAGGCAGTACATCAACCCTCAGACAAACGACTGGGGTAGTCACAAAATCCACACCAGTTAATATGTGGAAATAAAATGCCAAATAGATGCAACCTCTGTTGCATCTATTTGGCAATTTATTTCCACATATTAACGACGATGCACGGGATAAACCACACCACACCAGTTAAATTTATTCTTCTTCTTGAAATTAATTTTGCATTCGTGTGCGCCGCTCCCTACTTTTTTCTCCAATATTAATATCAACACCGAATCTTCTGCAAAACTGACACTTGACCGTGTGTCCAACATTTTTCAGATGAAGATACAACCTATGTTTACTTCGTTCATGACAGTGCTACAGCGCACACGACTAACTGATCGCTGCAAGGATTATAAAAGCGGTTTGATAAACAATCGATCAATAGCCTCTGCGTCCTCCAGATCTAAACCCGTGTTATTTCTATTTTCCGGGCCACATAACGACAAGTTTTATATAACTAATCAGGATGCAACTCCCTAAATTTCCCAGGAATTATTCGATGAATATACCGTAAATTGTTAACGATATGTGAAGCCAACCAGCAAGCAGAGGGGCATAATTTTGCACATTACACCCTCGCTCTTTGATTCTGTCGTGAAACCCCTGAGGAAATTGCAGAAGACACACGGAACAGCGAAGGTTCTCTTCCAGTATTTAATACAAATTTTTACCGGCGTTACAGTTTCAAGTCCTGATGTGTACCGGCGATTCAGTTTCGAATCCTGGACGGACTCTATATAGATAGATATTGTTGGTTGTAAATGATTAAAAAGGAAAACCTTAAGAGGTGTGGAGACTGTTATGGCATTGAGAAACTTGAGCCTGGGCAAAACATTCGTCAACTATCTAGTTGGTAGAAGTTTTGCAAAAGAGTGTTTCTGTATGAAACAAGAGAAGTTTTTATTGTTGAGGACATGATTCATTATGTAGCAGCACACATATGTTCGTTTGCGTGAGTTTGGTTGTAGTGATTTAAATCAGAGCTGCCAATGAGATTCGGTTCGATAAAGAATTAATTTGGCCAATGGGGTTTTCTAAATTCGAATAGCAGCCAATAGAATTACTGAACGAAGGAGAAGACGCTAAGCGAGCGGGAACATTTTTTCTGGAACTTTGGAGTTGCGAACACGCAAAATTATTTGCTCAGTAAAAACGCATATAGTTTGGTTATATTTAATTGTAATTGGTATTATAAAATAGATTAGTGTGCAGTTCAGTGTTTACTGCAAATGCCGTGGCGACTCCGATTAATTTTTGTATTTTCCATTGATTGTTAGACTATATTAAACAAAATCGTATTTCAGTTTTATGAAAGACATTTCAGTTAACAAATAAAATTAAAGAAAGCACACAGTATTGCGTGAGTGTTAGTGTGTCGACAGTCGTAATCAATTGTGGACCTTTCAGAGGACTCCCACGTAAATTACCCTGAGAGAAGACCTTCAGGCTAGCTGAGACGAAAAGGGAAACTACAAGCCCAAACCAACACGGGAAAAGTTTTGTCTGTGGATATAACATAATAGGATAGAAAAGCATAACAAAACATAGTAACTTAAATGCATGACAAAACGCAACAAATTACACAAAACACACGTAATATCATCTGCTTGATCAACTGTATTACAGCATCATACTACACTAATAAAAAACCAGCAGACTGTGTGGCGTTTTCAAAATATCAATAACAAACTGAAAGGAGAATCACACGTAACCATGCACGACACTGCCTATAGCGCGCGCGCACACACACACACACACACACACACACACACACACACACACACACACACACACACAAAGCTCCGCAACCACAATTTTGTAAAACGACACCAAATGTAATTTAATATAGAGGGTGATAGGTAACATAGGGAAAAAGACCAATTATATTTCTCGAATTTTCTTTACCCTAGAACAGGTAATTAGTTAAAAAAGGATGTTTCGAAGTTCCTCGGATAGTGTGTTGGCTTTAGCGGAGGAAAATTTTAAAAGTCGTAAACAATGCCATAGAAATAAATAAAAAGTACGAAAAAAAGAACATCTTTCTAACAGTATTATTTATACTAGCTCATGTTTTAAATTGTTTTATTCTTTGAGATAATTTATTCTTTTCTTGTTTTCATATTACGAAAATTTTGCAGAACTGGGGAAATTTTGTGGATATGAGTCAAGCAGTTGCCATTTATACGTTGTTCGCTGTTGACGTCCTTCTGATCTGCTGGCTTGGAACTCAGCTAACACAACACGTAAGAGACAATTACTTATTTTATTCTGGAGACGTTACGTATATACGTAATGCGGAGGAGTATCAAGGAATTAGGAAATCTGTCTCGAACTGAACAGTCAGTATTTTTCTCTACTATTCAGCCTCCTATAATGATTTTTTTGTAAGAATTTAGAGATATGTTTCAATGTTCATTGATATCACGAATGTTAATCAAGCAAACCATCAATCTGACAGAGCATTATTATAGCTACAATGCTATTTAATTTTATTCGGGTGCAGTATTTTGCCCAGAATCTTAAACCATCATTTTAAACATTTTACGATCTCCTCGAATCGGAAATACAATTCATGAACAATATTTTGCACTTTTAACCCGTACTACTACTTTATGATAGTATGACAGTTTTGGCCAGAAATAGACATCATACTTTTAACTTCCATATCACAAATTGTGACAAAAGATAAAGGTTTTCTTTCTCTAATTGTAAAACTCAGAGTTTTATAGATCAAGCATCTTCGAAGTTTAGGATGAAAATTGGGTAAGTGTGGTAATTCCCAAAACAAATTTTCCATTCCTACGTATAAGAAGTCATCGATTGATTCATTCGATCATTATTTTTTCATTCATTCCTAAATAAATAAATTCCGAAGTCTGGCTTCCGAAAGGTCAATAAACCCTTCCAAAGAGATTACTCCATACAGAGCGATCTAGTGCTTCTCCTTTCAATTTCTAGTAAACTCTTGTTTTTTTTACAATTATCTAGTAGTTGCTTACGTTTTCTTTCTCGTCTTACCTTCACTTCTACACTCCCTTCAATATTTCCTTCAATAATGTGTTTTAGAAGGCCATTCCTACACAAGATATGAACAATTCACTTAGCCTAATTTCTCTTCATTTTAAGTATGGTATTCTTTTCCTTTTTTTACGATAACAATATTTCCTTCCGACGGTATGTAATACTTCTTCATTTTCTCACTCGACCGGACCACCTTATATTCAACATCCTTACTCACCATCCCGATTCGAAATTTTACAGCTAATTCTCATCTACCTTACAAAGTGGCCAATTTTCAACAACATAGAAAGCAATGCTGTAAATGTTGCACTTAGGCACGTCTTCATTATATTTCAATAGAATTTGCTGTTATAAAGAGTTTCTTATTGCTGAAAGCTTCTTTTACTAAAGTATTCTTAGTTTTAATTTTGCATATATAATGAATGGAAATTTTGGATTTAAAAATTGAAACTTACTTAACACTGATTGCAAGAGATTTGTTATCAAGTTCAGCAAGTCAGCAAGCTCAGCATTCCACGAAGTGTGTACAGTTTGTATAGTTACACATTAACTACCGAGTTGTGAAAACATTAATGTATATAAGATGGGGATCAGCACCTTACTGTATTTTACGAAACATTAATGTACCTAGCTGTTCAGTGCTAGTTACCAAATACTGTACTCAGCAGAAAAATGCAAACGTAAGCCAGTTCGCTCAATATAACCCAAGGGAACGAAAATTAGGACAAAACTCACTTGACAGAAGGAAGCGACGAAATTGTGTTATTCACGACAAGGCTCTTGGCATAGTGTTCCGTGTGAGCAGTACCATGCGCACAGACTACATCTTGTTTTTCGTCACACAAGGTAAGTTGTGCTGAGTATCTTGCGGATTGTAATTGCATACTTTTTATATGCAAGTGAGCAGTTTCGGTTTATTTGAGCTATTGATTTGAAATCCCAAATTGACGCGTTGGGTTATATTGAGTGAGGTAAAGGCAAATAATCTAACTCACTGTAACTTTAAGGAATTCCAAATTATTTATTTAATTTACATAATAAATTTACAGTTTATTTGATTCCTTTATTGGCAAATTGATATTTAACAACCTGATCATACGCCCCGGATATCTGACAGATAACCGCGATACGAAGAATAGAATAGGTTCCGTTAAATGGAGTGTAAGATATTGTGGTTTATCCGTTTACCACTTTAATAATATCAAAGACGGATTGGTGGCAGCAATTAAATCGTAGATCTAGCAGCAAGATTAAAATAGATCACAGTTCCCTTCCCTGTAGCGTCTCTGTTAGTGAAGCTAGAAATGAACCAGTCAACACTACGTCAGCAGGGACACTACAAATAGTGGCATCAGTGTGGACGTAACATCCCGGTGGTCATTACACATATATATCTCGCATAATTTATTATCATCTATCGAAATAACTGAAATATTCTAAAAATCTAGTTGTCTTTTGTCTGTATTAATATTTAGTGTTATTTGGTGACTCCCTTGAGTGTGTCATACAAAAATAACACAAATTCCGCTCAAAATATGTCCGCCCTCGTCATTGGGGTATTGTCCAATACACTATGGCAGTAACTCGTCTACACCAAAACCATCCACAGTTTCAAAACAACAGTATGGGCGTAAAAAAATTTGTGTGCCAGCACAAGCACGCACACACACACACACACAAAAGGGAATATAAACGGAAGGTATGTCCCGAGTGAGTGACAACCACCTTTATGTACTCACCTGCTTTGAGAGACAATATACGAAGGTGAGTCAAATGAAAAGTTTAAAAGTGTGATAAAAATTCTAAACACCGTTCGATTGTCCTGTAAGTTGGCAACAGTGATACTCATAGTCTGAAGAATGGCCGACAGGTGGCAGTACGATGGAGGAACGCAACACTACGGCGCAGCAATAATGTAATAATGGCGGACCCACTGGCAACATGCACCAAAAAGGAATAGCATTCTGTCATTCGTTTTTTACGAAGTGAAGGGGTAAAACCCATCGAAATTCATCGACGAATGAAAGTTCAGTACATTGATGCATGTCTGTCACTACAGCAAGTGTACGAATGGAGTAAGAAGTTCCTAAACAGCATTAGTTCTGTAACAGTCTCTCCTCGACCAGGTCAGACACACCGAGTAGTGACACCAGAGGCCATTGCAGCAGTTGAAGCCATCGTGAAGGAAAATCGCCGCGTAACAGTCATAAAATAGCCGCACATCCGGATAGGAGTCATGGATCAGCACACCATATCATCCATGATATTCTGCAGTACCACAAATTGTCTGCCAGTTGGGTGCCACGCCAGCTGACTGCAGAATTGAAAAAACGAAGTGTTGATGTTTGCGAGGAAATTTGAAACGCTTTAAAGCAGAAGGTGATGGATTTCTAGGAAGAACTGTTACTGGAGATGAAACCTGGGTCCATTACCACCAGCTGGAAACCAAAAAAGCGAGCAAGGAATGGCGCCATACCTCCTCACCAAAACCGAAAAAATTCCGCACACAACCATCTAAGAAAAGGTTTATGCTGACTCTATTTTGGGATGAACAAGGGGTAATTTTGGAGCACTACATGCCCAGGGGGAACACTGTGACCAGTGCAAAGTATGCAGATCTCCTCAAGAATCACCTGCGTCCTGTAATCAAGTCCAAACGACGTGGACTTCTGAGTACAGGTATTTTGTTGCAACATGACAATGCTCGGCCCCATACTGTCCGTTCAACTGTTGCAACAATCCAAGATCTGCCCTACGAGTGTCTTTCACATCCGCCGTACTCGCCAGAAATCGACTCAAGTGATTTTCACGTCTTTGGACTACTCAAAGAGGCGATGGGAGGCAAGTCTTTCAGGTCAGACAAAGAGGTGCAGCTGGCGGTGCACGAGTGGCTGTACTCTCAGCCAAAAGGTTTTTTTTTTCTAGAGGTATCCGTGCACTTCCGAAGCGCTGGAACACTTGTATGGAACGCAAGGGAGACTACGTAGAAAAATGATTTCATTTTGTACCTTATGTGTTCAATAAATTATGTTTTCAATAAATTACGAGATATAAAATATTTAATGTTTTCATTTGACTCACCCTCATAAAAGGACCTGAAAAAAGATCAGCGCCTTTCAACCCACGGATTTAGAAAATAATTCCCACAATATCGATGATTTTCATGTGTAAATTTTTATTTTATATTTTGACAAAATATTTCTGTAAGCCTGAAACAATTTTTCTGTAAATATAGGAAATGTACACTTCAAATTATAAAAGAATATGAGATTAGAAAAATAGTAAAAATTATCCCTTATCTTGAGAAAAATATAGACACAATGGTTATTGTAAAAAATACCAGCTAGAAATTTACAAATATGATGGATATAGTATCAAAACTTCACAACCAGTAACAGAGCACGATTATTTGAAAACTTCATGGATATCAAAGTGTGTGTTAGGCCATCAACAAGTCTGAGGTCTCGAAGTTAGTTCACGAAATGGAGAAAAATTTTACATCTAAATATCTAGCAGTATTTCTTGCTAGTACAGTAGCTGCTATCGTGAACGTAATGCAGCACCGCTAGAAGCAATTAAAACATTCTTTCTGAAATGTTTCAGGCGGAGAGTGTGAGAGACGCAGCATTCGGGTGCGACTGGGTGGGAACTGCTATTCCATTTCAGCGATGTCTGGTGTTCATCATTGCTACAGCTAACAAGGGGTTCCAACTGACAGCGGGAAAGTTTGTTCCGGTGTCAAATGTGACCATGATGAATGTATGTATGTATGGGCATGTGTATGTGTGTACATATGTGTTTGAAAATATGTAAATAATTATATATTTATATAGTCTGTATTTAGGTGGGTTGAAACGTACGCGTAATCGTATATATATATATATATATA
>JGI20166J26741_10958892_pt1 | contig 14708 bp, 9 predicted proteins | sample TergutCu122P5_FD_26741 | JGI IMG/M metagenome (IMG submission 26741)
TTCCAAAATTATTGAAAAGATTATTTGTACTAGACTTATTGAACACTTAAACTATAATCAGATCTTAGCAGAAGAACAATTTGTGTTCAGAAATAAATCTTCTCCTGACTCAGCCACTTATAAACTACTAAATGACATACATCACTAAACAGCAGATTGGGAGTGGAAAGTGTTTTTTGCGATATTAAAAAAGCTTTCGATTGTGTCAACCATGATATTTTGTTGTTGAAATTAAATTTTTATGAGATCATAGATGTAGTTAACAAATTGTTGGAATCTTATTTAAAAAATAAATCCAAAGAGTAATTATAGATAATAAACCAAAGCAATACTTCTCCAAATGGGAGCCAGTTAGTGATGGTGTTCCACACAGCTCCATACTTGGTCACTTGCTTTTTTTATTGTACAGAGTGGGCCAAAAGTAGGTATACAGTAATTTTTTTTTTTTCTTTACAGGGATTGTGAATGATGGCAGGGAACTTAACTACATACTATATACTGTATACCTACTTTTGGCCCATCTTGTATATTAATGATCTCCCAAAGTCCATTTCGGATACCTCTAATTCAATCCCTTTTGCCAACGACACAAGCATGACCATCACAGGTTCCAATCCCCATGAGTTTTCAAATACAGTAAATAATAGTATCACAAATAATACCAGTTGGTTTATAAGTAACTTACTGTCCTCAAATATTGACAAAACTCAATTTCTTCACTTTCTAATGAAAAATAGTAAGCTAACTGATTTATCAATTTCCTATGATAATAAACATATAACAAAAGTTCAAAAAGTTAAATTTCTTGGTTTAACAATAGATAATTATCTGTCATGGAATTTCCACATTCAAGAAATAATACCCAAATTAAATAAAGCTTTTTCACAATTAGATCAGCAAGGCCTTACTTGTCATATGAAGGAATGATGATGATTTGTGTTTCTTATTTTCACTCTATTATGACCTATGGCATTATATTCTGGGGTAATTCATCTCAAAATAATTCCATATTCAAGATTCAACAAAGAGCAATCAGAATAATTGTGAATTCAAGCACTAGAACCTCTTGTCATGAATTATTTACAGAATTACAGATTTTGACCCTGCAATCTCAGTAAATTTATTCCTTATTAATGCTTGCTGTTAAAAACAGATACCTTTTTAAATCAAATTCTAATGTTCATAATCTTAGTACAAGATATACTTCTGTTTTGCACCTGCCTACAGCTAATCTAACAATCTTCCAAAAGGGTGTCTTTTATTTGGGAAATAAAATGTACAATCATATACCATAGTCTCTCAAAGAGTCATTTCATGATGTTAGGTGGTTTAGATTGGCTTTGAGAAAAATTCTCTCACAAACATCTTCTATTCTTTGGATAAATACCTTAGTTGTAAATCTTGTGATTGACCCAGACTCTTATTTTGGAAGCCTATCTTCTACCCAGTATTAAGCAGTCAGTGTAAACTTATTTGTTGTTAAATGTTACATTATCATGTTTTACTTATAAATTTAATTAGTATGAGGGTTTTAAATTTGCGGTGTATATTGACATGGATTGTCTTCTGCAAACTTGTATGTTATTTGTTTAGTTGTTTATACCTAATATGACTAATTCCACATCTGTATGAACTATGGAATATGAATAAATGAGAATGCAAATGTGGTTAATAATGTGTGAAAATACTGAACTAAAACACAAACTCGGTACACAGGTAATCCAGGTTAGAGAAAAAACTTGCCAGTAGCTACTACGGCAGTATGTGTTTGACTATTCTACTTATTATTTTAATTTAGAGAATAGCCTCACAGAAGTGACTGCTATAAAACATTACACAACATGATGGACTTGTGCCCTTACTGATGTTTTAATCATTCATGGGATGGTTAAAAATATAAAACTTAATGAAAGAATATAAAATATTCAAAACTGCCATCTTGTGCTAATCCACATAAAGAATATACAGTACACCTCCATATGGATCTTACTGTGAAGAAAATATTGCACATTACTGTCAAAATACACTCTTGGTAGTCTTCTCCACGCAAAGAATTATTATTACAAACTAAAAATTCACCCCGCTTGAGGACCGGTTCAGCACAAATTACAGTAAAAATATTAATAATAGTTTTGTATTATATTTAATGGAAAGGATATGAAGACTGTACAATAAAGCATGAATTAACATGCTTCACAGTGACTAATGGTGCCATTATGTAGGCATTTTCAGTACAGTAATAACTGATTCCTGAAAAGTGTGACACAATTTTTAAAATGTTTGTTCCATAAATGTCTACAATATATCTAAAATTAACACACATGAATCTAATGAACATAAAAACACGAATGATGACAAGTCTGCAACCTTTAGGACTGCCAAAGTACTAATGTGCAAATTAAACACACACGCAAACTGAACATCGGTGCAGTATTTTAATTTTATTTCAACTGCACACCACAATTGTAAATCCTGTATTACAACCCTGATGACTTTCATCTGCAGTGTTGTGTGGATAAACACTAATTGTACAGTTGCTTTTATGACAAGGATGTTACAAATACCCTGTATGGTCACAAACATAATTTGCAAATGAGACTAGTCAGTACCTCTCAAGGAGCCAGTTTGCTTTTGTTCTCAAGAAAATGTCATTTGCCTCACAGAAAGTCAATTTTCTGGCCAATGAATATCATCTTTACCAACTCCAACAAGGTGAGTGGAGACAATATTCTGCAAAGTACGCCTTGCTTTAGTTTCTTCTTCCAGCTGTGACGACAGAAGTACTACATTGGATTTCAGCTCCTTTACTTGGTCCTTCAGTGCATACACTGTATCCACCAAGCTCCTGTCACAAAAACCAATGAAAAGTGTCAGATACAGAAAAACACAAAAATTAAAGAACAGCTGTGAACTTCAAAACAAAACAAACCAACGAAAGAAAGCACACAGAAGATAACATTTTCCAAATCAAATGGTTTCATTTCATGGAACTAGTGACTATCAGAAGGCCCCATTAAGCATAATAGTGTGCTTCTTCAAAAGTTCAGGGCTGCTAGTAGGCGTCTTCCAGTAGGAGATGCAAAACAGTTGCAATGAAAGGACCCTTCATAGGCCCACTCCTCCAATCAATGAAATGGGGAATCTTCCAACAATGATGAGTAACGTTACCTTCCTTATCCTGCAGCTAGACAATAAGATACATACTTTTCTTCTACAATTGTTTGATTTCCTGATGTCTCTTCAATTATAATCTTTTCCTCTTCTGCAATAAGCATCTGAGGGCTGTCCAGGAGTGCAGCTGAAATTAAACATGTGATAAAGTGTAAACGTGCGTGAGCGACTAGTGAAATCTGCACAAAAGAGAGCAGGAAGGGGAGATGGAAATCCACACTGTACTTCAAATTTTCATAACAGGTGGAATTAAACAAAATATAACCTACCGTAAACATTTATTTGCAAACAAGTTTAAAAATTAACAAAGAATTTATATATATATCTATAAAATTATCACACATTTCATGCACTCTTAGTATACCAGTACTTTTATATGTAAAAACAATGATTGTATGTGTGTGTGTATTTATGTATGTATGTATGTATGTATGTATGTATGTATGTATGTATGTATGTACGTACGTATGTATGAATACATAAATCAACATACAAGACTTCAGAACTATAAAAATAGTTATATAAAATCATCTAACACTACAAATACCAAGCAACTATTTGTGCATAAGACAACAGGGTTATGCGGAAGCACGCACATAAGAGAGAAATTTAACTGACACAAACAGCCATGGAACATGGCCTAAAATCATATGTAAGAGGTAAAGTTGTCCCTCTGCACGCCATGAAGGCATGTAGAGAGAGCAGAAATTTAGCTCCAATCATTCTTAACCCAGGAACTAGACTGAGGTAAAGAAACTTAACAAATATAACCAGCCTCTGTTCAAAATGCACAATCTGAAAGTAAAGTTAATGCTCTTTAAAGGTACCAACTTTGGAGATAAAGATTTCAACATTTTCTATTGACTTGTGGAAGTAAAAGGATCCTGTTAGTATCCAACTTTTATTGTGTATTTCAACTTCTATAACCTGTTGTTGCAACACAGAATTTTTTATGACATGGGAGGTGTTCCATACAAAACTTGATACAGTTTCACATAACCCCAAGTTTCACAGTCATGTCTAGAAAGAACAGTAAAATTTAAAAATATAAGAGAGGCCACAATGAAGACATTGTAGACTGTGTACGTTTTGATGTCTTCAGTTCTTGAAAATTAGTGATGAATGGGTGTGTGTATAAAGAAAAATATTCATATTCATACACAGTTGTATTCTTATGCATTATAAAATGCAGAAATAAATATTAATCAAAAGAAATAATGAACAAGGTGATTGAACAAACAGTGAATGTGGATTTCAAAGATCTGACTTCATAAAAGTCTATGAAAAAGTAAATATAAAACAATTTTGTGCCTCTGGCATTAAAAAAGCAAAAAGAAAATAACTGCATTAAGTTCTACCCAGTCAGGCTCTGTTACAGATTTCAAGATATAAAGAAACTGTGTAATTAATGCTGAAGCTCAAACGTTCATGTGGGAAATATGCTGAAGCACAGATGACATGGTATCACAGAGACTGTGATATGACATTGAGATGAGGCTTTCATGGTATTAACTATGAAGTTTACTGCATTCAATATAAACATAAATCAGGTGCCAGCTAACATTTCTTGAACTTATCAAACCGAAATTTTTCACAAAAAATGATACTGTATGCAGGCATTTGAACATACCATGTTCAATTTCAGATTTCTAGAAAAGCTGAAAATACCATCATCCACATGTAAAGTAAGATCGCATGTGGTCTTAACATTACCACTAATCGAGTGGGAGAGATTAAAGTTCTTTTCACTGCAGAAAGCAATTTGCAGAATTAAAAATAAAGTGTACCACAAATCAAATGGGTATATTTTCGTTACATGTACAAAATACCTCACCAAGTCAGAGTGGTTATATTCCTGGAATACATTACTGCTGACAAGACTAAAGCCTTCTGAAAAACTGGTCAGGGCAATTGTGACCTCTGTTAAAACTCATCAAAGCTTAAACAAATACAAAATTTCAGTCAGAAACAATGATGGGAATAGACAACTGGACCAATTCAGGCACAATGGGAGAATAATATTAGATTCATATTATATAAATAGGGTGAAAAATTATGGGCTGTATTCAACCGGCCATTACAAATATGGATCTCCTGGTGTGGCAGCCACCAGCCATTGTGTGTACATAAATACACTATTGAAAGACACATAAAACCATGTAACATGGTTGACAAAACTCAAACAAAATGAAAAACAACAGGCACTTTGACATCTATGGCTGGCAAGGAATTGCGGTATGTATAAAGAACCCTCTCTGTGAGTCATTACCTAACAACACACTAATCAAAGAAAATGTATGTAACTTGAAGTATTTACTAACAGGTAAAGTACTAAGCCAGGCAGACAACTTTACCTTTATCTTGTAATATTTTACTTAATTATTTTAAAAGTATTGGTATTTACTGCAACATCCCTGAAACATTCATGCCGTCATATGAAGTGAAATTCATATTTTCCAAGTTAAAGTTACAGCTGGTTGGTAAAATTATATTGGTAACTCAAATACAGATGATGAAGCCAAGTGGCATTATGCTGTATTATGACACAAAACCTAAACCTGTACAATACAAACAGCATTAGCTACATTATTACACTGAATGGAAACAGCAATTTAATAAATTTACAAATTTTAAATGTTTTTTGTAACATCCAAATGTTAAGAAGTCTTGACTTAAAACGTAATGTGAAGCACAAGGTGGACACAATTAGTTGAATTAAATTCTTACATACATAATTTACAAATGCACTTCAAAGTGAAAGTCATACCTTGTGCCACAACATTCACTGAGACTGCAGATAGTCTTATTTAGCTAATACACAATCATAAAAAATAACACTTAACAGAAAATTAGTGTGACACTATGAAACTGCTGGCACATGTTAACCCAAAACTGTATGTGAAAAAAACAAATGTTACAAATACAGCTTCACATTTTACCATCACCCCTTTCCTGAACTCCAAACTACCTTGTGACTCGCTTACAGAGCATTATGCTGTGCCAACACACAATGGGACATTTACAGAGAGGTGAAATGAGTTACATTATAATGAACCACAACAATATGACAACAATAATAAATTTTAATACAGCTGACTCTTAGTATGCACACATAAACAGAGTTCTTCTACATTCCTCTTCTTATAAAATGTGGGTACAAGTATGTAACAGAATTAAAATGTTACATTACACAGGTCCACTGAAGCATGTATCCTTATCATTACTAACACATCAGTGATCAAAAAAAATCATGCGCTGACAATGAAGTCTGAAAAAAATCTTCAACTTGGAAGATGTTTATGTGGTAACCAAATTTATACAAATAAAAAACTGTTTGAATAAAATTATTCCAACATGCTACTACAAAACATATGCACATCTCAGTACTAACAGCAAGAACAAAAAGTAAACATAATTAAAAATTAGTTCAATAACATTCAGTATTATCTGAAGTCAATAATAACCTGAAAACTGACCTGATATCATTAGAATTCATAAAAATAGTGTAAAATCAAACACTTACTGTGTCTTCATTCATGCAATATGAGTATTTATAAAGCATATATGTTCAAACTATAAGATTCCCTGAGACAGCAAGAGAGAAAACATTCTTGTCATATAATCCTATTTTCTTTACAGAATATCTACATAGGAATACAGAGACATCAAATCATCTAGCAAATAACAGTAAAAAGAATTACATATGAACTATTATCATAAAATTATAAACATGTAGGATATCTTCTCAGCATTTCAACCAGTTATTTTGTCAAATATCACAAGATCAAAACATTTCTAATATACATTACACACAACTGCAAAATACAGTTAATGTATTCAGCCACATTTCTATTATATGGATGGAAGAGTACATCCATGATGTATAAGCACCAAAAAAACATACAGCCAAATTGTTCTCCTAAACACTTTGGGCCTGACAGCTGCACTCATACCATCTGTCTCATTTGGCTGTGATTTTTTACCAGTACAATCTTAACATCCAGAAATTGCCCCTGGAAACCAAATGCAATATCAACACAAACTTTTCTTTACTTAACAGGCCTGTGTTGCTAGTATTAGTTTTGTTTGTTACGGCTCTCTTCACTTTTATCTCCGTGAAATTACATCATCTCAAGCAGATAAATTAATTGTTCTGCCTGTGACTCAAGATGTAATTACATCTCAAACAGATCACATGTATTGTCAGAACTATGTTATAACCAAGGCCAAGGTAGTGGGAGTATGCCAATCGAAATACAAACTTTCCCATGGGGGTAAATGAATCATCATAGCTAACAACTAGTTCATCACTTAGTACAGTCCAATTGAGATGGACAAATTGGATTCAAGTACAGGCCAAGTTTACAATTTGAAAATAAAAACTAGGAATATTAGTGGGGCAAATAATGAAACTGTTAAACATTTTGAATACTCATCCACCAGTATCAACGTTGAAGAAATGGTAGCTCCGCTCTGAGTGCAATAGCAGAGAGGTCACAAAGAAGTAATCGCAAATGAAACTCCCAAGGGAAGGGGAAAGGGGGGGGGGGGGAAATGATAAGCTGACAGTCAAGAGATGTGAAATTTTGGGGTTGCCAGGGATAGTTTCAAACTTGCGCCTCTCTGAACAGTCCTTAGACATATTTCACCTGTTCCTTAACAAAGATGTATGTGAACTGATTCAAAATTAACTAACTTGTATGTAGAGTAGTAAATAAATAAGAAAAAACCCTTTCACACCTAACTCTAATTACATACAATGGAAGGAAGCTAGCATAAGAAATAAAGTTGTCTTTGCTGTGTTTACAAATACATGACTCATGTAAAATCTATCATTACAAGATTACTGGTGTAAACCAGTTTTCAAAACAACTCATACCAGTTGGTTGGGATGCCTCAGGACTGGTCCTTGTTATGCTGTATATAAATACCTGATGCCACAGTACCTAAGTGCAAATCATCTAACCACTCTTTTGTACAGATAAGGCCTATTTCAGACCACCTAAACCTGAAATCTTGAAACACACACATCAGAAGACAATCTGACAACTGATGAAGTTCCATGCACATTTTGGGGTTGCACATTCTTCCGAGTAGTTAAGGCAAACAAGTCTGTGTGTTCACCCTACAAATATGGAACACATCATTCATTGTGGTTGACAGATGTGCAACCCAATAAAATACACAGGTTATGTAAGTATGTAGACAAAGATGGTTTTTAAATTCAACACTCTGTGACCATCAATGGATATCCAAACCAACACTGTCAGTACTGTGATGACAAACAGAAAATAAATCCAATCCAAATCCAATAAAATTGCCTTCTGCCCACAACATGGAAAGATATGTGCATGATGCACATCTTCTACGTACAACACGCAAATTCGCAGAAAATGCCCCAAGTTTAAGAGGAGCTTATGCAAAGGAAAAGCCTACTTCAATCATTGTACTTCAATCTACAGAAAAGTGGGGGGTTAAAGACTGGGGCACATTTGTGTTATAATACTTATTGCAAAGAAAATATGTGAAATTACGGGAAAACATAATTTTCTCATTTTTCAAAATTCAATAGTAAATGCCCACAATATGAATCACAATATATCCAATGAAACACTAAAATCAGACAACAGTTTTTAAGTGGCCGATGGATTACTGAGTAGTGTGGGGTCTGAAATGTTAGACCAATCATCAGCAAACCATGCATGCAGATGTGGGAAGAGGACATTTCATCCAGAGTAAAAGGCAGGGTCCAGCGTGTGTGAAAAGTGTGTATGCCTGCTGATAGGCTGAAACACTGCAATGGCAAGGCTGTAAAAAACTCATCACTATGGATTGTAGGAAGTGTAACACAGGGCCTTGTTTTAGGGACATTTTCCACATAATTTTAAAATGTTGGGAGTACTGTAGTTACAGCAGTACCTAACAGAGTTGGGACAGAACAGTCAATATCTGCAGCAATGAATGCAGTGGCAGCAATATTTCAGGCACTTGCACCATCAACACAAGGTGGGAAACAAAAAATGAACACACCTACATGTAAAAAGATCACAAAAATAATAATGTTTATCATGTTCTTGAATTTGCCTATTATACACAATTCTCTGAATCATGGTAATAGGACATTTCATTACTGCCTATGCTCAAAGTGTCAGAGACACATAACAAGGTAAAGCTATCCTTTTACAGGCCTGGACTGGCCGTCAGGGCTCCAGGAGGATGAGGCTCTCAAAATTTCTAGACATTCGGCACATGAAGGTGGTACGGTTATCAGCCCTACACAGCGGCCATCATTGCCTCCAAGAGATATCCCCAGTATTCATTTCTGTTAGAGGCTGAGTCAATCTCATGGCAACAGTGTGGCCAGAACGATAACATCAATAAAAAATCCCAATGACCCCCCTCATGAATCGCACCCGTGACCTTCCAGGTTGTAGCACAGTGCCTCAACCAACTGCACCATCGTGCACCCCGTCAAACTCAAGTAAAGCATAAAATACATGACAAAACAACAAGAATATTTTTGTCAGCTCTACTAGACCATTATCTTCACCAGCTACATTACAAACTACAAGCAATGGGTTTACTAAAAACTCAGAGCATCTACTTAAATTCTAATATGTGATGAGAAATAACTACAACATGTGTAATAATAATAACAACAATAATAATAATAATAATAATAATAATAATAATAATAATAATAATAATAATATAAATTCAAAACAAATACACCGTGAATATTTGGGGGCATACACTGAAGGAATACCTAAAATAGTTTCTTCACCTAATACAATATACACCTGCAATAATTTTGCTCTACATTTTTAGCAACATACTCTCACAAGTTTCATATCACAAAAGTGAGGGGATTAAAGCTATTTACTACGCTTTCTTCAATATTAAAATTTCGGACAACAGCAACCAAGTATGTCACAAACAAAACTGAACAATCAATTTCTACAAACCATACAAACACAGTAACAGAAATAAAAAGTGAGTTCATATGTGTAATTGCATATATATACACAAGGGGCCATAACATATTAAAGACCCTGTTTTGTTACTAGATTTAAGTAGGCTGATGTTTTTATAAAGCAGGAAATACTGCACTGGTGGTAGAGTACTGATTTATCTGTGTTAATGAATGCACAAATATTAACTACAAAACACATAACCCACACTGTGACAAACAAAACTGTACCCCCCTTCCTATTGTGCCCTTCCTGTCTCCTTTCCACACACACATTTAATCACCATGAACTTATTCAACCACAGGAAGGGATGAAATTCTAGATCACATGTCTGCATTACATATATGTAAAATTTTGGTATTTTAAAAAAAGCAGCCTGTATAAGCCACAAACTGGATAATCTATGTATAGATGATTGGGAGTATAATTCAGTAACTAAATTCATCTGACTGAAATGTTTCATGTAATTTGTGCAAAGCATCTGTAATTGTACTGTTAAGAATTACAAATTCAGTACAGCAAGCACTTATTTGTGAAATTACATACAGCAAATGTATTTGGTCCATGTCCATTACCCACTAGCTAGCAATGTGGATGTACTTGTGTCACCCAAACAAATACCAGGTTTTCTTTCTTACTTGGAGTTTGTGGGGGGGGAATGCAATATTAGTCTCAGGAAGCAGGCAACTTCAATAATGTGCTTAGAGACACTCTGATCAAGACAGTGTCATAAGTATTAGTACATTTGCTAGTACACAGCTACATGCATATACATCTCACAATGCAGCAAATTTAATTTATAAACATGAACGTCTTTCGTCCCCATCTTTTTAAAGTGAATATCAATAAAAATTTCCCTTGGTAACTTTCTCAACAAAATGAAAAGATCACAGCTTAAGTTCTTAAGCACCAGCCATATCAAAGTTTACATGTGGGCAACTATGTCACCAAATTTCTGAAAAAATGATAGATTTCTCTTCCGCAAGAGCTGGTTTCTGAAATTATATCACACTGACAGTATTTTGCAGTTTTCCTTACATATAAGCCAATCATCTGATTACTTCACAAAACATGTGCACCATGCAAGATTGCACACGTTTATTTCAACTTTTTAAAATTCTACATCATGTAGGTTAAATAAAGTCTGACTCCATGAATGATACTTCGTATTTCAATGAGTCTAAACTGTACTGGTGCACATGTGCTGCGAGATTATAACTAACAATACAACAGGTAGATTTTGAATGAATAAATGTTATTAAAGTCACCATTGCAAATAGACTAAGAAATCCAATGTAAGACATATCCAATATACTTTGGCTTATACTATGATTTCCTTTACAAAATCCCCTATCAAAAATTCCTGTTCATCTTATTGAAGCATTCTTAAGTTCAGTAAAGGCAACCCCCATTACATGCACTTATAGCTTGATTATCTGCATGTTCATATATCCTCAGTTTCACTTCAGCCTTCCACATTCAACAGCATCACCTGAGTCATCTTGACACTCAAGACCCGCTGGCCAATAATTCCTCCAGCCAACTTCCTTAAGCAAGATCCAGGCCCATTTATAGTTATAACAATGTTTAACTTCATCTCCAGAAGGTCAAAATCTTTGGCAAATTGGAATGCAATCACTGTTATTACAGTTATGCGTTTCCCATCCCATGCATTAAGATAATTAATTAGCAATATGTAAAACTAAAGCTGTACATAAAAGAATCATAAATGTTGATGCGTAACTACTTTTAACTATGAAGAAATTATATGTAACTTGATATCACACAAAATCATTTACTGTACTTTATATTACCAACTGGACTCAATGACAAGTCTGAAAAGGTGACACAAAGACTGGAAAAGAAACCGTGAACATACAAAGGTGTGAGGGAAATATTACACATGAATTAACTTCATAGTCATTCTATTGTGGGTTAATTATCCCCGCCTACATGTATAGAGACAATAAGATGGCCACTTACTTACTTCCTTTTGTTATTAAATCATGTGACAGTACAGCTAATTTAAAAAACTCAGGGCCTTCTAGTACTTCACAAAGTATGTTCATTCTTCTGAGAAGTCCAACATATGAATGCTTTGACACATAACACCAAAGTAAAAATGCATGCAACACATTTAGCACAACAAATGGAAGTTATGTATTGCACAATTCTGTGGAATTAATGAGAATCTGTAGAAAAAACGTGATAAAACAGAAAAAAACAAGCCCAGGTGTGATAGATGAGCTTCCACATTAAGGTGTTTAAATGAGAAATATTAAAATTAAGTTAAATTTGTCTTCTTATTTAAGATTTAAATTGAAGGCCAATTCTGTTTGCTTGTGTCAAAGAAAATAAATAAACGCATTAAAGGGAAATGAGAATTCAAAAGAGAAATCACATACAGTAAAAAGCCACACAATTACTAAATTGTGATAAATCTACTGAACGATTTTCTGTACATCTAAGTCTTCAATTATCATAATTTCAAAACTGGAAAAGTTCTAAGAAATAAAATAATTTTCTACTTCTTCAATGTGTTTAGGAGCTTCTTTTCTCTCAACAAAATTTTCTTCCTTTACCTCTCCTACTAGAAGTACAATTACAACTGAAATATTAAGGCTCTGTATACATACAGATAGTAAAATGCTATACAGTCAACAGAAATGAATTTACAACTGGTAATATTACAAAACTGACAATAAAAACCACAATCCTGATCTTGGCTTGGGCTCAGAAAGCAAACTTTTATGCACAAAATTAACTTCAATAACTTTCCCCCAAAACTACACACTGTACAGAAAACAAACGTACACTGTTATCACACTAACATATATTACATCTTCATGTGAGAAGCTTTATGTCTGAACGTGTTTCATGAGATTCAAGTTAGGTGAGGCCTGCAAGCGAAGAGGCTGACATCAACATTTAGTCTAATACTCTCATATCAAGTACAGTATTCATTTTCCAGGAACAATTTTAAACTTCCAGTATTATGGGGCTGCCAACCAGATTTTAACTTTACTTTATTGTCCAGGAATGGGTGATTCTAATTTTTTCCACACTACAGAGCTGTAAGTCATATTTGAACTGCAGGGTACAAATATTAAATAAAAACAGTGCTAAGGTAGACGGGCAGCACACAAGCACCACTGCAATAATGTAATGTATAGCAGGTAAGGGTTAATCAAAATCCAACAATATAAACAGATTCAAAAGACTTGGTTATATGTATGTATGAACACACACTTAAAATGTTTCTCATGAGCGTTATTTTTGTTAAGAATATTATTTCCTACAATTGTGTAATTATTAAATGGAAATTCTTCCATACAAAAACAGTATCCTATCCATCAAACTTAGTCAATTAGCTTTCAAATAAAACAGGTATCTACTGTGTCTTAAAGGTTGAAAGGATCTTGTTTTATACAAGCACTACATTTCATTACAATACAGAATTCAAAAAAATTCTAGATTTGGTAACTCAAATAAAACCTTTCATAATAAAAGTGGGGTATGATGGGGGAGAGGATTAATCAAAATGAGTTTTCCTGAGAGTGCGGATAACAAAACTGCCACAGCACCATGTAGAAGCACGTGCCTTATTGTGTCTGTATTTACAACTTTCACAGCGTGCCAAGGTGGTAGTATCTGCAACTGCAGTGTCATGCAATAGTACATTACCACTATGAGACAGATGACCCAGGTCCACTGGTCCCGGCAGCATGGAAAAGAACAACAGCTCCTGTCAGTACCATACAATCCACATGCTTTCCAACTCTCACACTGTACTTCCTGGTTTCTAGCTAATTTGAAATTTTTAAACCATATAGTACATACTAGTTAAAGTACCAAAAGGAAATGGAATGGCACAGTTCTGAACTATCATGTTGCAGAAACATGTAAACCTACTTCTCCAACATAAAAATTGGCATTTACATTTACCAAAAATATAAATGGCTTGAAAGTAAGAAGTATTTTTCCATTACATAATATTACCACATAGTTCAATTATTCATAACCAAATAATGAAAGTTTCAAAAATCACACTGGTCTGAAACTGTAAATACTACAGGAAATCATAATATGAACACACGCAGTTATTAATGTATAAAAGGAATTATGACTCGCAAATCAACAATGCATCAGCCATAACATTCAGTATGATCACAGAAGGGACAGACTGGGTGAAATCAGTCAAAAACTATGTCGTATAACATTCTGCCAAACAACTTGGTGGTTCACAAGTTACAAGGGCTCAGTCAGGTTTAAACTAAGGTTTCCTTTTTTCTGAGAATGAACAAAATTTGGGACAATTTAGGTTAAAATTTATGCCTAACATACTTCACACAAAATCAGTAATTTTAAGGTTTGCCATCCCCATTGTGTAGTAAACTAATGGTAGGTAGGGTGACTAACATCAATAACACAACTAGAAATTTCTAATAGATGGATTTATTAGAAATTAAGAAACAACATGTTTCGGCCTATCACTGACCATCATCAGGTTTCATCTTAAAAGCTCTGCTGTAAGAGTGTTATACAATTATTGCAAACGCGCATTGG
>JGI20166J26741_10960003_pt1 | contig 14708 bp, 18 predicted proteins | sample TergutCu122P5_FD_26741 | JGI IMG/M metagenome (IMG submission 26741)
GATTTTCTGAAAATATATAATATATTAGCCGATTCATCGAAGAACTGGCGACCACTGGTCGCCCCTACAAACCAAAAATGTTAATTTCGCAATAAACTTTCCTTAAAAAAACAGTTGCAATTTTTAAATTGCCTGCATATAATAAAGGTGTCCCAAAAAAGAGAGGATGATTTAAAATGAGTAAATTAGAAATTTTCGAACCAGCTATGTGCTGCTCAACCGGGCTTTGCGGAGTTAATGTAGATAAAGAACTGCTTAGAGTATCAACTACTATTGAGCTGCTGAAAAAGAAAGGCGCAGATATAGAGAGATTCAATTTAACAAGTGCTCCAAAAGTATTTGTTAATAATAAAACTGTGAATGAATATATAAATAAAAATGGAGTAAAGTCATTGCCAGTAATTCTATTAAACGGAGAGATAGTAAAAATAAAAACCTATCCTACCAATGAAGAATTTGAAAAATGGTGTAATATAAAACTGGATAATAACAATAGAAGTGCAGGTTGCGGCTGTAATAGCGGATGCTGCTGCTAGAAAGAAGTGTTCATTATGTTTCAAAAATTTAATCCATTAGAATTAAATTTAACTAAATATATATTTTTTACAGGCAAAGGCGGGGTTGGTAAAACATCAACAGCTTGTGCCTCTGCTGTAAAATTAGCAGATAATAATAAAAAAGTTTTATTATTAAGCACAGACCCAGCGTCAAATTTACAGGATATTTTTAATATAGAGTTAAATAATAAAGGTACGCAAATAAGGGAAGTGCCTAATCTGACAGTAATAAATCTAAATCCGGAGGAATCTGCCAGAGAGTATAGGGAAAGTGTAATTTCGCCATATAAAGGATTATTGCCGGAAGATGTTATAAAAAATATGGAAGAGCAATTATCCGGTTCATGTACAGTAGAAATTGCTGCATTTAATGAGTTCTCCAGCTTTATAACCAACCAGGACTTACAAAAAGAATATGATTATATAATATTTGATACAGCACCCACAGGGCATACTTTAAGGATGCTGCAGCTTCCTTCTGCATGGTCTGATTTTATTACAGAAAACACCCATGGCGCAAGTTGTTTGGGACAGTTAGCAGGGCTCGAGGAAAAGAAAGACATGTACAAAGCGGCTGTTCAAACACTTGCTACAGGTGATTTAACAACTCTTGTTTTGGTGTCAAGGCCAGAATTTACACCATTAAAAGAAGCAGAAAGGTCATCATATGAACTCTCGGAATTAGGAATTAATAATCAAATATTAGTTATCAATGGGATTTTAGAAAGTTATACTCAAGGTGATAAAATGTCTGTAACCCTATATAATAAACAGCAGGAAGCTATGAAAAATATCCCTGATGGAATTGCTCATATAGACACTTATATAGTACCTTTAAGAGCATATAATATTAGTGGTATTAAAAATATCAGAGATATGTTTGATAAAGATGAAACAGCGGAAAACAAGGAACAGTTAAATAAAAAAGAGATATTACAATTAAAAAATTTAATTGACTATTTACATGATACTAATAAAAAAGTAATTTTTACTATGGGTAAAGGAGGAGTCGGCAAAACTACAATAGCCTCTGCAATAGCATTAGGTCTATCAGATAAAGGCGTGCAAGTACATCTTACAACAACAGACCCGGCAGCACATTTGCAATATGTAATATCAGAAAAAGATAATATTACTATTAGTAAAATTGATGAAAAAGTAGAATTAGAGAAGTATCAAAAAGAAATATTAGATTTAGCAAAGCAAACAATGACAGCAGAAGATTTAGAATATATAAAGGAAGATTTACGTTCACCATGCACACAGGAAATTGCAGTATTTAGAGCATTTGCAAACATAGTAGAAAAAGCAGATACAGAGGTAGTTGTCATTGACACAGCACCAACAGGGCATACACTTTTATTGCTGGACAGTACAAAGAGCTATCATAGGGAAGTAGAAAGAACGCAAGGAAGTAATATTCCGCAGTCAGTAAAAGATTTATTACCAAGATTAAGAAATGAAAAAGAAACAGAAATTGTTATTGTAACTCTGCCTGAAGCAACACCAGTATATGAAGCACAAAGATTGGAGGTAGATTTAACAAGAGCGGGAATAAAAGCAAAATGGTGGGCAATTAATTCAAGCCTGTTTTTTACTAATACAGAAGATAAATTATTGAAATCCAGAGCCAAAAACGAAGTACATTGGATAAATGAAGTGGATAAAATATCAAATGGAAATTTTGTTATAGTCCCCTTAAAAAGTGAAAATATTCAAAGAGAAAATTTAAAAGAATTATTATAGCAACTTTTCACTCTTCGCTCTTGCGAAACAAGTTTGGCGTCCTTGGGCAGATTTGAACTGCCGGCTTACCGCTTAGGAGGCGGTTACTCTATCCAACTGAGTTACAAGGACATAACCCATATATAATTATACCAAGAATCTTGAAAATTGCAATCATTTTATGTATAATCTGTTTCAAGGGTGACAAAATGCAAAGAATATTAAGTTATATGATGAAGGCAATAAAAGATTATAATATGATTGAAGACGGGGATAAAATAGCAGTCGGCTTATCTGGGGGAAAAGACTCTATAACTTTACTTATGGGTCTTAAGGCACTTCAGAAATTTTACGCAAAAAAATTTGAAGTTATAGCAATTAGTGTAAATCCGGGATTCGAGTTCTTCAGCAGCGAATTTCTTAAAAAAACTTGTGAAAATATCGGCGTCCAATATATAGAAGAACCAAGTCATGTAAAAGAAATTGTTTTTGATATAAGAAAAGAAAAAAATCCTTGCTCTTTATGTGCTAATTTAAGACGCGGAATCTTAAGTAGCACAGCCATAAGAGAAGGATACAATAAAATTGCTTTAGGGCATAATGAAGATGATGTTTTAGAAACATTTTTCCTTAATCTTCTCTATGGAGGAAAAATCGGAACTTTTGCGCCTGTAAGTTATATGGACAGGTCTAAAATAACCGTAATAAGACCGCTCATTTATGCTCCTGAAAAAAGCATAAAAACATTTATTAAGCAGAATAACATAGAAGTTATGCCTAAGGCATGCTCTATGGATGGCGCCTCTAAAAGAGAAGCTATGAAAAAATTAATCTGGCAGTTCCAGAAAGAGATTCCCACTGTTAAGGCAAATCTGTATGGAGCAATTAAGCGAAGCAATATTAAAGGATGGGAGAAATCGTAACTGTCTGTCTATCTATCTTCCGGTCTTGCTTTGGATACCCATCCTTTTGTTTTTATGTAATTTAATATTGTTAGTAACGCACTTCCAACTCCAGTAGCATTATTAGTATTAATGGTAACTATTCCAGTAGCATCCATTACACTTGGATCTCCGTTTCGCATTGCAATTCCATAATTAGCAGCTCCCAGCATTCTTATATCATTCACTCCATCCCCGAATGCAATGGTTGTCGTGCCACCGGAATCTTCTATTATTCTTTGCATAGCAATTCCTTTATCTACACCTTCGGCTGTAATACTAATATATGGTCCTTTTCCATCAGCATAGTAAGATAGTCCTTTAACAGATATTCCTGGTATTCCATTTAATCCTTCCTCATTAGCTAATAATTCTTCTTTTTTGCCTAATACACAAAATAATAATATTTTATTATCAGGATCTAATGCATACTCTCCCACATTATCTACATATTCCATATTCTCAGGAAAGCCATCTAATTGTTTAAGCCATTCATATCCTTCAGGAAGCCATCTTTGCCTCTCAGTCATCACATCATATTCTAAATTATTTTGTGTGCAGAAATCTACCAATTTTGCAATTGCGTCAGTTGGTATTGATTGGTTGTATATATCCTCCCCAGTATTCACATTCTTGACTACGGCTCCATTTGCACACATAACATATGTGCAAGCTGACCCTATTTGCCTTGCATATTTTTCAGCAATAATTGGAGGCCTTGCTGTAGAAATTACAATTTGAGCACCATATTCCTCATAAGCCTCTCTTATTTTTCTCAAATTCTCTTCTGAAATAGTTTTATCATCACTTAGCAATGTACCATCTAAATCCACAAATACTAATACTTTGTCCATATATTACCATCCTTTTTTCTCGTTTTTACTGCTCTCTTATAGTTTCCTCATTTCACCAATTCCCTCACAGCCTTCTCCAAATCTGTCAGCTTGTTTTTACCGTCTTCTAAAGACGTACCAGTTACCCCTATATAAAACTTTATTTTCGGCTCTGTTCCAGACGGCCTAATAGCCACCCAAAAATCATTTTTTAATTCATAATATAAAACATTGGATTTAGGCAAATCCTTTATGTATCTGCTGTCAGCTCTCACATCATAAACTTCCCCATTACTGTAATCCCTTATAGCAAGCACATCAAATTCTCCAAGTTTAAGCTGCGGATTTTTTCTTAAATCGCTCATCATTTCTTTAATTTTTCCGGCTCCGTCTGCTCCTTCATGTGTAATAGAAAAATTTGCTTCTGCATAATATCCGTATTTTTCATACATCTTCTGCATTTCGTCCCATAATGTCAGCCCTTTAGACCTGTAATATGCTGCAGCTTCACTTAGCATGAGCATTGCAATAATTCCATCTTTATCCCTTGCATGTGTTCCAACAACGCATCCATAGCTCTCTTCGTATCCCATAATAAATTGATATTCATTTTTTGCTTCAATTTCTCTTTCTTTTTCGGCAATATTTTTAAACCCTGTAAGAACCTCAAAAATTTTTACATTATTAACTTCGCAGATTTTATCCGCCATTCTAGAAGATACTATCGACTTCACCATTGCAGCATTTTCAGGCAATATGCCTTTTTCTTTCATTCCTGTTATTACATATTCAGCAATAATTAATGCCAGCATATTTCCGTTAAACAATATATATTCCCCAGTTTCGGCGTCTTTTACAAACAGCCCTATTCTATCCACATCCGGGTCGTTTCCAACTACTATATCCCCACCAACTTTTTTTGCTAATTCTAGTGCCATATCAAAAGCTGCAGGGTCTTCCGGATTAGGCAGCTTTACTGTTGGGAAATCTCCATCAGGCTTTTCCTGTTCAGGAACTATGTAGACGTTTTCAAACCCATACTCTTTTAAAGCCCTTTTTGCAATAGCTCCGCCTCCTCCATGAAGTGGAGTATATACTATTTTCAAGTCTTTTTCAGCTTTTATAGCATCCGGATTCAAAGATAATTTTTTAAGCACATCTATGTACTTGTCATCCATTTCACTGCCGATTACTTGATACAGCCCCGCTTCTACCGCCTCTTCCTTCGGCATGGTTTTAATATCTGCAAAATTTACTTTGCCGATTTCTTCTGTTAATTCTGTATCAATCGGTGATACAATCTGAGAGCCGTCCTCCCAGAACACCTTGTATCCATTGTATTTCGGAGGATTATGACTTGCTGTAATCATTACTCCTGCAATAGAACCTATCTGCCTTATTGCATACGACAATTCCGGAAGTGGTCTTGGCTCGCTGAACACAAATGTTTTTATTCCATTTGCACATAATATTAGAGCTGACAAATTGCTGAATTCCGGCGAGCTGTTTCTGCTGTCATATCCAATAACTATTCCTCTTTGTTCACAGGGGATATTCCTTGACCACATTTCCTTGCTTCTTTGCAAAGGAGTGTCCCCTAACCTTAGTATGTAATTCGCAAGCCCTTGTGTTGCCTTCCCTACTGTGTATTTATTCATACTATTGCTCCCCACGCCTACTATTCCTCTTAAGCCCGCTGTGCCAAATTCAAGGTCCTGATAAAAACTGTCTTTTATTTCCGTATCATTCCCTTCCATTTTCTTTAATTCATTTTTTGTCTCTTCATCAAAAAAATCTGTATTGCACCACTGGCTATATTTTTCCATATATCCCATTTTTCATCACTCCCATAATTTGTTTGGATATGTTCCATTTTTAATTAATAAATTTATTTCATCAATCAATTCTTCTTTATCTTCTTTATATGTTACTCCCAGCCATTTTGCCACAGTTGGTACAACTCTTATTTTGAAAGCTTTTTTCCCGATATATTCATCAAGAAATTCTGATAATAAATATTCACATTTATCTAAATTGTCTTTGTTTCTATAGAAAAAGTTTTTCAGTCCTTCTTCTAAATATGTAAAAGAATTTTCCGGAAACCCGAACATGTTCATAGCAACCAGATTGTCCTGCTCAAGCCTAAATTCAGGTGACCCGTTTATTGGTTTTGCAGTAATTATTCCATTTTGTTTTTCAACAACACTTTCAAGTAATTTTTCCAAATATCCATCTTTTACTTCACATACTCCTCTTTTAGTTGAACCATTTTCTGATAATGTATTATTTGCTTCATATCCAATTAATAAATATTCATTATTTATATTATTTTGAAAAAAGTCCTCTATCCCTTCATATGCTTCTTTCCCATAAAAATCATCTGCATTGATAATTGCAAAATCGCCTTTCACATACTCTCTAGTACATAATACGGCCTGCACTGTTCCCCATGGTTTTGTTCTTTCTTTTGGAACACTGTACCCTTCCGGAATATCCTCCATTTTCTGAAAGGCATACTCGGTTTTCATATGTTTTTCAACTCTTTTACCTACAGTATCTCGAAACAAATCATAATTTTCCTCTTTTATAATAAATACCACTTTGTTAAATCCCGCTCTTTTTGCATCATATATTGAATAGTCTATAATAAATTCTCCGTTTGGTCCTACTGGTTCAATTTGCTTTAGCCCTCCATACCTGCTTCCCATCCCGGCTGCCATAATTACCAAGGTTAAATCCTGCATCTCTTTTTCCCCCTTTCATATAGTCACAATATATATCAATTGCAAATTAAAATCAACCCTGTTAGGGTTGATTTTAATTTGCAATTTTCTTTTTTTCATAACCGTCAAACACATCAGCAATCGGGTGAATTCCCGATGTATTCAATATTCCATCATGCCCATCTAATATTTCTCTAATATTATCATTAAATTCCGTAACTTCGAAACAGTCTATTATAGTAATATATTTCCCATATATTTTTTTGGCATTTTTAATAAAAAATTTATCCAGATTTTCTCCTGCAGCACTGATGTATCTATTACTTCCTGCTATAAGAATATTTAATTCCTTGTTCTTGCCTAATTTTTCTTTTATTTCTTTTTCTATTATATTAAATTTGCAGCTGTTTTTTGTATTCCAGTTTATATTTAAAATACTTTCTTTTAGACTTATCTCCCCCATTAATTTGGATAATATCTGCTCTATATATTCTGCATAATTATATTCTAATAAAGTATAAATTCCAATATTTAAGTCTAGCTGCTTTTTTATATAAGGAAGGAGCATTGTTACCAAGTGTGCATTACTTACATAGAAGCTGCAGATTCTCTTTATATTCTCATTTCCGCCCATTATTACCTCTCCTTCCAGGTTTCTCACATGGTAAATTTTACCATCTTTATTTTTGTGTGTCAATAAATATCGTATGTAAAAATTCGACAATGTATAATATTTCATTTTTGGTTAATACTCTTTTTAAAGAGATATTTTTACATTTCATTTAAATGGAGGATTATTATGAAATTTATTACAAATATAAAACGATTTTTTATGCTTTTATTTTTGCTTAGTCTGTTTATAATTGTATCCGCATTTTCCTATGTAAATGCCGTCTCCGGCAATATTGCGGATAATGTTTTCAGACTGCATGTTATTGCAAACAGCAATTCTGATGCAGACCAGGCTTTAAAATATAAAGTAAGAGATAATATTATTAATTATATGGAAAGCTTGCCCGCAGACTTGAATAACAAGAATGCAGTTATAGAAACTGCAAAAGAACATTTAGATGATATTAAGCAGGTCGCTTTGGACACAATTCATCAAAATGGTTTTAATTATGATGCAAATGTTGAAATTGGAAATTTCGACTTTCCCACTAAGAAATATGGCGATATAAGCCTGCCTGCTGGATTTTATGATGCATTAAAAGTGGAAATAGGAAGCGGCAGCCGGTCAAAACTGGTGGTGTGTGATGTTTCCTCCATTATGCTTTGTTGATGTAACTTCCGGAATTGTTCCAGATTCTTCAAAACAGGAATTAAAAAACAATCTCTCAGGTGAAGAATATAATCTTATATCTGACAATACTTCTGATATGCATCTTAAATTTAAAATAGTAGAATTATTTGAAGATATGAAAATAAAATTGGCGAACAAATAAAATATATTGTAAAAAACAATTTTTTATGTTATATTTTATTTGTGCCTTAGGGTGTATTGCATAATGCACTCTAATTTTTCGCAATATATTGAAAAAGGAATGATAATTCAGATGGATAAACTCGTTATACAAGGTAAAACTCCTTTAAAAGGAGAAGTTTATATAAGCGGCGCAAAAAATGCTGCAGTTGCTATTTTACCTGCTACATTGCTGATTAGCGGCATATGTACAATCAGTAATGTTCCCAATATAGTTGATGTAAATATATCCTGTGATATTTTAAAAGAGTTAGGTGCTGAAATTGAATGGGTTGGACACAATACTCTTAAAATAGATACTACAAATATATACCGCACAATTGCTCCTCTTGATTTAACAAGAAAATTCAGGGCTTCATATTATCTGCTGGGTGCCATGCTTGGAAGATGCAGAAATATTCAAGTCGGGCTTCCTGGTGGCTGCAATTTAGGGGCAAGACCAATTGACCAGCATATAAAGGGTTTTGAACTGTTAGGTGCAACTGTAGATTTATCACAAGGAAGCGTAGTTGCCTCTGCTAAGCAGCTTGTAGGAACAAATATATATATGGATATAGTTTCTGTTGGAGCTACAATTAATATAATGCTCGCAAGTGTACTTGCCAAAGGCACTACCATTATAGATAATGCTGCCAAAGAACCTCATGTTGTTGATGTTGCCAATTTTCTAAATACAGCAGGAGCAGATATTCGCGGCGCCGGAACTGATACAATAAAGATTAACGGAGTTGATAGTTTGTCTGGAAACCATTCTTATTCAGTTGTTCCAGACCAGATTGAAACAGGCACTTTTATGCTCGCAGCAATAGCTTCCAGAGGGGATTTGACTATAAGGAATTGTGTCCCTGAACATCTGGAATCTATTACAGCAAAAATTCTTGAAATTGGAGGCAATGTTGAAATAAACGGAGATGACATGAGAGTTTGGAGCAATAAGCGCCCTAACAAAACTACAATAAAAACTCTTCCTTATCCAGGTTTTCCTACAGACCTTCAGCCGCAAATGGGTGTTGTACTTTCGCTTGCCAGAGGTACAAGCATAATTAATGAAGGCATATGGGAATCCAGATTCATATATACAGATGAATTAAATAAAATGGGATCACAAATAGTTGCTCAAGGCACATCTGCAGTATTTCAGGGAGTAGAATCTCTTACAGGCAGCCCAGTATCTGCATCAGATTTAAGAGCTGGCGCAGCACTTATTATAGCCGGCATTTGTGCAGAAGGAACAACTGAAATACATAATTTGTATCATGTTGATAGAGGATATGAACATATTGAAGAAAAATTTAAAAGTGTTGGAGCCAGAATCAGCAGAGTAGAAGAAACATAAGGGAGATAGATATAATGTTGCAATTTTGTAGTCTTTATAGTGGCAGCAGCGGGAACAGCTTTTTAATTAAAAGTGATAATACTGCTGTTTTGGTAGATAGCGGAGTCAGCACCAAAAAAATTGTGGAAGCTTTAGACTCTGTAGGTACACCCATTGATAATATAGAAGCAATTTTAGTTACACATGAACATATTGACCATACCAGAAGTTTAGGAATGCTGTCATCTAAATATAATATTCCTGTATATGCCAATACTAAAACATGGGACTCTCTAAAAAATGAAAAAGATAAAATTGCAGATGTAAATAAAAAAACATTTAAAATTTTAGAAGATTTTGAAATTGGGGATTTGAAAATTTTTCCATTCAAAATACCTCATGATGCAGCAGAACCTTGTGGATTTAATATTTATAACAGCGGCTCAAAAATAGGTATTGCAACCGATTTAGGTCATGTAAATTCTAAAATTCTTAAATACTTGGAAAATAGTTCTTCAGTTTTGCTGGAAGCAAATTATGATTTGGAAATCCTAAAATTTTCTTCATATCCATACATATTAAAACAAAGAATTGCAGGTCCAAATGGACATTTATCCAATAATATGTCTGGAGATGCCATATGTAAATTAACTGAGTCCGGTCTAACAAAGGCTTTGCTGGTACATTTAAGCAGAGAAAATAATTTTCCTGAATTAGCTCAAAAAACTATTGAAGAAGTGCTGCTTTCTAATAATTGCAGCCTTACTGATATTTCTATTGCTCCAAGAAATACTCCAAGCGGAGTGCTGGATGCAGTTTAATTTAAAGATAGAGGGCATCTTACTTATGTAAGATGCTCTCATTTTTCAAGAAAAAAACCTTTCTCGGAAGCAAATATATAGGGGGCTGTAGAGGAAGAAGATAAAATTATTTATAAACTTCTGGGCTTGAAAGTATAAATAAACTCTTTTTTATTCCCCTACAAGAAAAAAAACGTATTAAATTTAATTCTGTAATCACAAATCAGACCGAATAAAATACAACTTATTCAATAATAATTACTTACTGAATTATTCTTTTTAAAATTTTTTTCGATAATTTTTTTATGATACTTCGTCTGATAATAAAAAAAACAGAAAAAAGTAGTAAGATTTTTAAAATTATCATAATGTCCACCTAAGTCCTAATTATTTGATAAATTATGCTAATATATTACTATAATTTATAGCATATGTCAATCAGAAAATTTCGACAAGTTATGCTAAAAACTGCCAAATTGCCACAGAGCATATTACCCCTATTAAATCCCCAATTAGCGCGGCTGCCAGCACAAATCTTATCTTCTTTATCCCTACTACACTTGTATATATTGCAATAGTATAAATCGTCGTTTCAGTAGAACCCATAATTGTCGATGTAATTAATCCTATTTTGCTGTCAACACCATAAGTTTTCATTATATCTGTCCCAATCGCAATTGCTCCGCTTCCGCGAAATAGGTTTTAATATAGCAATCGGCATCACTTCTTTTGGTATATGCAATATATTTGTTACTGGAGAAATTAAATTTATAAAAAAATCCAAAGCCCCTGAGTATCTTAAAGCTCCTATCGCAACAAAGAGCCCTATTAAAGTGGGAAATATTTTTATTGTCATTTGTATTCCTTCTTTTGCACCTTCTAGAAATGTATCAAATATTTTGTTTTTTTCTATTACTCCATAAACTAAAATTATTAAAATAATAAATGGTACTGCTAAATTCGAAACATAATTTACAACTGACATTTATTTATCCCCCATAAAGTCTGCTACCATCTTTTCATTAATAATTTTGCACTTGCGACTGCTGCAACTGCTGCAAAAATACTTGCAATCCACACAGGAACCATCATTGCTGTAGTATTATGAGAACCGGAGGGAATTTCTTATTGCTATTACAGTGGTCGGTATAATCTGAATTGAGGCTGTATTAAGGACAATAAATACTGCCATTGAATTTGTAAGCACTTTTTTATTTTTATTTTTTTTCTGCAAAGACTCCATCGCCTTAAGTCCGTGCCGGTGTGGCGGCATTCCCCAGCCCCATTATATTTGCAATAATATTCATTGATATTTCTTTGTTTGCCTCATCATCTTTATTAATATCCGGAAACAGCCTTCTTAGTATAGGATTGAGCATTTTTATCAATTTTTCTATAAGGCTTGTATTAGCTGCAATATTCATTATTCCACTCCAGAAACACATGGTTCCCAGCAATGTTAAAGAAAGCTCCACTGCACTTGCTGTAGACTCAAAAACTGCATTATTAATCTGCGAAATTCTACCGCTCAAAATTGCATATACAAATGATATTATTATAAATGCAGGCCAAAGTATATTCAGCATATAGTTAGTCTCCCTACATTATTTCTATTCATTTATTAATTTATTATTCTTGTATGATTTCATGGCATAAAAAAAGATAAGTACACTTTTTACTCATCTTTTTTATTTAAAAAATATTGATATATTTCATTTTTATTTGCATTTCTATCTCTGGCAATTTCTTTAATCGCCTGCTTTTTATCAATTCCGTTTATCTGTATAAAATTTCATATGTTCATCTAATGTTAAAGTATTTATAAATTCTTTCAGCTCCTCTTTGGCATTCTTATTTGCCCCTTCTGCTACAATTACAAATTCTCCTTTTGGTTCTTGGCATTTTTCCAGCACTTCAGAAATTGTTCCTCTTATAAATTCTTCATGTATTTTAGTTAATTCTCTGGCTAGACAAATATGCCTGTCCCCTAAAACTTCTTTTATATTCTCTAAAGTTCCTTTTAATTTATGTGGCGCTTCGTAAAAAATAAGTGTTTGTTTTATATTTTTATATTCTTCCAGTTTTGTTTCTTTCTCTTTTGCATTTGCTGGTAAAAATCCTATAAATATAAATTCTTTTGCATTTATTCCAGAAGAAATTAAACTGTTTATTAATGCACAGGCTCCGGGAATCGGCACTACATCTATATTATTATTTATGGCTTCTTTTGCTATTTCTTCTCCAGGGTCTGATATAACTGGAGTTCCCGCATCAGAAACTAATGCAATATTTTCTCCATTTAATAATTTATTAATTAATTTTTTTGTTTTTATTTTTTCATTTTGCTTATAATAGCTAATCAATGGTTTTTTTATTTTTAAATGATTTAATAATTTTAATGTATGTCTTGTATCTTCTGCTGCTATTAAATCCGCTTCCTGCAAAATCCTTACTGCTCTTAGAGTTATATCTTCCAAATTCCCTATTGGTGTTGCCACCAAATATAATTTACCGTCTCATATTGCCCCTCTCAAATAATTTATTTATTATATATTTTTAATATTTCTTCCGTGTATTCTCCGCTTTCTTTATATATAATGAGCGGTTTTTCTATTTTTAAAAATTGATTTGCATTTTTTATGCATTTTATTAAAACTAATTTAGGAGGTTTATCTGGCTTAGGATAAACAAATTTAATTAATTTCGGCTCTAATTTATATTTTCTTAAATAAAATAATATATCTGTTAATCTGTCTGGTCTATGCACCATATAAAAGGCTCCGTCATATTTCAGTAACTGCTCCGATATTTTTATTATTTCTTCCAATGTGCATTTTACCTCATGTCTTGATATTAATTTCGCCTCATTTATATTTGTTACTCCTGTATTTATTTTTTTATATGGCGGATTTGTCACTACTACATCTATACTTTGTTTATCAATTATTTTTCCCAAATTATTAATATCTTCATTTATAATTTGAAATTTATTTTCCAGCCCATTTAATTTAATACTTCTTTCAGCCATGTCAGCCACATGTTTTTGAATTTCAACACCTATAACATTTTTTAATTTACTCTTCCCGCAAAGCAGCAACCCAATAATTCCAGTTCCGGTTCCCAAGTCTAAAACTGTACTTCCAGCCTTTATCTCCTTTGCAAAATCTGATAATATTACACTATCTATACCAAAGCAAAACTCTTTTCTGTTTTGAATTATCTTCCAGTTTTTATATCCTAAATCATGTATCTCTTCATTATCTTTTAACATGTCCTCCATTGTTCCCCATTTCATTAGATATTTCATATTATATATTATCTTAATTTTTCATATAATGCAAGGAAGGAAGTTCTTATGACAAATTACAGAAGTGAGGTTATAAAAGATTGCAGCAATAAATTATCATTTTGTATAAAAATAGATTGTGCAATAAACTCTCTTAAAGAAGTAGAGTGCTTTCTGCACAATCTGAATAAATTTTCTAAATATAAACATTTATATAAATTTCTTAAATAACTGCATTTCTTACAAATGGAGTCTGAAACATTACTGCATTATCTGGGAATCCCGAATTTACATTGCCGTCTATGGTAACCATAACCGAATTTACCTCTTTAAGTTCTGTTAAAGTATCTACAATAGAATTAATTATCAAAGTTTCCTGGTCTTTTCCAAGAGTTTGATTTTTTATAAAATCCTCTGAGAAATCTAAATAAACAGTATTTCCTCTAAGCTCTGCACTATTTAATATTGCATTTGATGGAATAAGTTTTGCCACATCTGTGCTTTCAGGTCCTGCAATAAGCATATTTACCAATGTGCTGTATGGATTCTGCAAAAGCTCTCTACTGTCTATCTGCCTTTGCTCTGAAATTAATTTCCCTGTATTTACATCCATAAAATATAACTTCACCACCGTCATTCTTAATTGTTCATCAGATGTTTCAGCCGGCGGAGTATATTCTGTAATATTTTCTTTGTCTTTATTACTTACATTTATATATATCAAATATCCTATTCCGACTATTACTAGAACTAAAATAATAATTCCAATATACATTTTTATTTTTTTATTTTTATTATTTATTCCCTGATTTGCTTTAACAATCGGCTTTGCAGCATCCTCAATAATTTTTTTATTTTTATTTTTCATTATTTATAAACTCCTTTAAATAAGTATTATTTAATATTATTTAAGACAAGTTTATTTTAGAACCATTTTTATTTTATTTTTATTTATTATTAATAATTAAATAAATATTTAATTATTAAATTAATTATTTGTTTTTTAATTTAATTTATATTTTATTATTAAAAAAATATTAATAAT
>JGI20166J26741_10963336_pt1 | contig 14697 bp, 8 predicted proteins | sample TergutCu122P5_FD_26741 | JGI IMG/M metagenome (IMG submission 26741)
TTTGATAAAGCCCAATAATAAATCAGCACATGATGACAGATGTGGGTTGCATGGTTTCCAATCAAGCATAACAGGTAAAAGCTACAGCCATCACTTGTCTCAGCACACATCACTAAGGAATCTTAACATACTGATGCCAACATGTGTTGAGACCCTGTCTTATTGAAATAACACCTGTCCAATCAGTCAAAAATGTCTGATATGAGATACAAACAATTCTTGTTAACATGCAGAGGATGGAACAAGTACATGACACAATGCAGCACAAATAATAATGTGTGGTGAGTTGCACTTGAATACCTTGAACAAAGTGGAATTTCCTTGCTTCAAATACAAACATTTCTCATCTTTGCACTCTATTAACCTGCATACTTGGCAGAGAAAAACACTTTCCATGAGTCACTCTCATAAGAAAATCTGGTAGGAAATGTTCACAGCCTTTACGTTTCTTCTGCAAGTTTACGTCTCTGAGCACATTAAAACAAATGACGAAGGGTAGTATTACTTCATGCCAAGACCCTCGGACATGTGATATTTTAAATGTGGATCCAATAATTATAGAATATTAACTGTAATAGTACTGATACTGATATATTTGTCAACTGCAATTGGGTTGTCACCTGGTGGCAGTAGTACAGAAGTAACATATATAAAACAAACTTGATGGGGTTAAGAGATTGACTTCACCGTACAAAGTGAAAAGCATATCTATCAATCCTCTGAAAATTCACTATGCTTACATCAGAGTTACACATAGTTTCAAACCAACATCCAGAGCGATCCATGATAAACTCACACTAAATGAAATAATATGAAAATTATTTTTATACATGTATCCTAGTTGGAGACAAGGCAGTTTTACAATGTTTCAGCACTGAATCAAGAGCAGAATAAAATAAACAGCAAATGAAATGGAATCTAAAATCAAAGAAAGAATCTTCAACAAACTTGCAGGAGATGTACTATTGCTGCAAATGCTTCACACACACACAGAACAAAGTGTACCACAGCAGTACCAAACATATTATCGTATAGCCATTGAACTAACCCCATCTCATATTGGCGACAACATGCTTCACGAAAATCTGTCACAGGACTCAATTCTGCATATACTGGTCTTCCACCAAACCACCGATTGTTCAGATCAGATACCGCTTTCTCTGCATCTTCCTCACGTCGAAACTGTGAAAAATAAAAATTAATTACACAATTTGCACAATACACAATATTACAAAACACAAAGACACACAGACAGACAGACTTACCTTAATATAGACATTGCCCACTAAGTGATCTCCCAAATTGTCACATACATTCATCTCCTCTATCTCCCCATACTGAAACAGTAATAAAAGGGGTCATTAGAACTTCACTGTAAGAATGCAAATCAATACAAAAAATGTGTTACGTACATACTTTACTAGAACCAGGCTTCATTTGTGGGCTTGTGCAGCATACTTGTGCCTCTGTTATGGAAGATGATAAGGCAAAATTGTTGATGTAGACATGCGAAGACATGAAGGTACAGATCCACACATTCTTTACCTCAGCACTGAATGGGAGAGGTAAGATTCACGCCCCAGCCATTTAAAAACCTGCAGAAAGAGCTTATGGTACCAAGCAGATAAGATGCTGAGAGGACCTCAAAGTCAGTACAGACATGGCAAAAATGAGAAAATCCTGATTCCTGCCAGAAACGAAACCTAGCCATCTAAACCACAGCTAATCACTGCAGTTACAGAACAATCCAACTGCATCCTCTTTACAAAATATAACAACAATGCAGCTATGAACATTACGGCCAAAGTGAGATCTATAAAGAGTGGGAAAGGGTAGTAGTGGGACCCAGCAACATTCAAGTCTGAAAAGGTAGCAGAATTACAGTAAGCAATACATAACACAGGTGATTGGAATTTATGAAAAGATGAGACAGATGTCAACTGACACTTATTAACCAACACAAACAATTTCTGGAGATGCAACAATGAGCCATTTATAAATTCATGTGCACTTGCACTGCATGTCAAGTAATGAGAAGCATTCAGACCACCCTCCAACAAGTAGCAACCATTAACTAGTAGCTCAGGTGCACAAAATGGTAGCAAATGAAAGAAGAGTGCCATGTGAAATGGTTTAAGAGTTAGGACTGTGTTGCAGATACTTCAAGAGGTTTTAGAATGAGACAAGTCTCAGTCAAGTTCAATTCAAAACTGATGACAAAATGGAGGGAAGATTTTTCTTGCGACTCATAACTTTCCTCTATATGCAGAAACCAATTAAAACTTCTTCAAAATATCACAATGGATTTTCCATGGCCAAAACAAAAGTATCAAGTATGTAACAAAATCAAAGTGATAATTATTTACTCAGAAAAAGAGATGTTCCATAAAGTCAGACAATTATGCAGACTACTTACTAGCAGTGACATGTCTTCAAGGTGCAATCCTTGAAAAACAAACAGAAAAACTGGAATCCAGTGAGTAGCGAAGTCATCACGGCAATTTGACATTCAGAAGACTGTGCATCATGATATTTTCTTTTAATAAAAGCCAACAAGATGCACTATTTCTCAGATTTATTTGACAAAGTACTCTACATGTTTCGGACAGGTCCACTGTCCATCATCAGGAGCATCTCAACACTGTATACACGCAATAGGTAAATGTTATGCTAGTTCTGTTGGCTGTCTGCTAGTGTGGTCAGGATGACCACACTAGCAGACATCCAACAGAACTAGCATGACAAATACCTATTGCGTGTATACGTGGGCTGTTCAAAAAGTATCTGACGTGATTTTTTCTGCAGAAACTAATGAAGCATGGGAGGTGTGCTGTGGCAGGGAGGTGGAGGGTACCCTCATGCACATATGTGGATTTTTTCCCACCAGCAGACAGCGTCAGTCACGTGCAGCCAGCGTGTGAGTGACAGTGCATACACAGCGCACGCTGCATTGTTATATTCTGCGAAAATGACTGTGCCTTGGTTTCTGGGTTGTACCCGTAAACCCATGACTCATCACCAGTGGTCACATGTTCAGGAATTTGGGGTCGCTGTTTGCAGAGTCCAGCATGTCCTGTGCTACTTCCAGAAGGAGTTGCTTCTGCTCCATCATTAGCAGCTTCGGCAGGAATTTCGCGGACATTCTCTGCAAGGCCAAATCATTGGTCACAATGGAATGTACTGAACCAGTGCTTATCCCCCCACCTCCTCTGCAAGTTCTCGGACAGTGACACAACAGTCCTGCATGACCAAAGTCCACACTTGGTCAATGAACTTGTAATTTTGGCTTGTCGAGGACCTACAGGAACAAGTGTCGCTCTCCACCAACGTGCAGCCATCTTTCAGTCTGTTGTACCACTCCTTAATTTGTGTGATGCCCATGGCATTGTCACCGAAAACCCACTGAATCCTCTGAATGGTTTCCACTTGGCTATCACCAAGCTTCTGGTAAAATTTGATGCAATACCACTGCTCAAGTCGTTCTGTCATTTTCGCAGAAAATAACAATGTGACGCACACTGCATATACACCCTCACTCACACACTAGCTGCATGCGACTGACGCTGTCTGCTGACGAGAAAAAATCCACGTATGCGCATGAAGGTACCCTCCACCTCCCTACCAGAGTACACCTTCCATGCTTCATTAGTTTCCACAGAAAAAAAATACGTCAATACTTTTTGAACAGCCCCACGTACAGTGTTGTGATGCTCCTGATGATGGACAGTGGACCTGTCTGAAACATGTGGAGTACTTTATCAAATAAATTTGAGAAACTGTGCACCTTGTTGGCTTTTATTATAAGAATCATCATGGCAATGTCCATTATGCCCACACTGTGCCCACATTTTGCTGAACACAGAATTTCACAGGCACAAAAGCATCTTTACTCACCAGATATGGTTGGTACACTAAAAAATTTTTGTTCCATACACTCTGAAGGCAAATAACCTAATTATGGGGAAATAAACAAAAAGAATATAATGAAGTAGATACCGACTATTCCAAAACATGGCATTTCAAACTGCTTCCTGCACAGGAAGGTATAGAGGAACAAGTCCATACATGCTGAAGGAGACTACAGACTTGCACTACTTCAAAAAATGTTTAAAAAAATGGAAATAATTAAATTTTTTAAACATGCACTCAACTGGTCCTTGCAGGAATAAAAGTGCAATGAGATGGTGGTGGTGGAAAAATAGTGCTCAGCAAAAACACAGGCAGCATGGCTGTCATGCTGTGGCCAATCAGGTTCCAGGGTTGGAGTTCGAATTTCAAATGGATTCCCTTGTATATACACACATAGCTGATCACATGTATATTCAATTCGGACTTGCACAAAATTCAACATGTACCAGACCTTCCAGGAAACAACTATTTCATAAGTTCGGGAGTGTATGCAATTTGAAAGGGATTTGCCTCAGTTTTCATAAATTCAGTTTCAACAGCTTCTAATTAGGCCCTGCATATGCATGACAGATTCAGAGATAAATACTGACAACAGACTGCCTTATTAACTTAAATTAATATGGAAGCCTTATTATTCTCCAGATATCTACCTCTTTCTCAAAAACTGTTACTTTTACGATTCCAACAAAATTCTGACATTTGTGACAGACGCATACAAGGTGGGCGACATACCTGTTAACAACATAATTTTTACATCTGTAGTAAGAAAGGTCACTACCAGTTTCTGTACTTACCACGACTTCATGGGACTGCTGAAACTGACATACCCCCCCAACATTTGAATCAGATTTCATAACAGTATAACAAATACAGCAAAACAATGGAAAATCACTCGTGATATTTATGTTTCTGAACCTAAAACTCTCATGCATTTCATACGTCACTCATAATCTTCAAGTGACACGCCTACAACCACAGCCTTTTCTTTCTTGTGATATGAAATGGCAGACAGTTTTTCTTTAAGAAAGGCTAAAAAAATTAAGTCGTAACTTAATTCACCACAAAGGAACCAAAATTCAATATGCCAAGTAATGTAAATGCAGAACCCTAAAACCGATTGCAACAGACCTGAAGCAGAAACAAAGATAAGGCAGAGATGTGATCTGGATCTAGAGTTGAATGACTCCTTACAGTCACAGAAACAACCTACAAAAAAAATTACTAAGAGGAGACCTGAGTCATTACTGTGATTACCTTATCTTCACACTCCACAAAAACATCTTCAAAGAAGTTGTCGTAATGCTCCTGCATCTCTTCATCGGACACATTTGCGACCACTGAAATTAGAGAATTATTAACACACTCCCGACCGCCAATGAAGTCTTATGAAGTGTTTTCTGTCAATACTTCAATGCATGTCAGTCTTTAATGGATCTCAGAATTCATTCAACCACGACAGCATGGTGTGGCTCTACTCAAAACCTTTAACCTCTAGTGGTTCTAGGCAAGGTATTTTTTTTATCTACCTGGAATTCACTTCCAAGGACAAAATACCCATAGAACCGTGACAAATATTAAATATGATGTGAGTAAAAAAGTCAAACAACTTAAAACGGATCTAAACATGGTGTACATCCAGAATTTCCAAGCATGGAATAAGGATGTGAATACAAAAAAATATATACTGAAACCGGCCAGTCTTGAATGAAAGGCTTCTGGCACGACAGTTCTGTGCTTTACCAGATGTCCACCAGATCTCCAACTAGATAGAACTTTTTACAAATGTTTTGTTTTTAGATGCATGTTGGCCAGAAACTAGGCCAGGATGACCACTCCGAAAGAGAGGTACAAAGCAGTATGCTCGTAATATAAAATTTAGGTAAACAGAAAATGAAAAATCTGAGAGATGACATGCAAGTGCATTTTCAAACACTGCAGAAGCAACCAGTTTCTGACAAATGTCTACACAAGTCAGTCTGATGACAACCTAAAAGTTTTACAACGGAAACTGTTTAGAATATTTTGATTTCCAAATCATGACATTATAATCATTAATTTCATTTAACTCTTACTTCTTGCAAAAAGCGACCGGTCTGCAGGGTTGTCACTTAAAAGTACTACCCAGTCGGGAATGTGTTAAGTTACAAAGCCTGATTTTGTTTATCTCAATCATGATTAATTTATACACTACTGTTATACCAGGTTGAAAGTTTAATATTCCTTGGCACACACTTGCAACAAAGCACAATGGCACACTAGCCTAATAACTACCAAGCAATGAACCAAGCAACCAACCAACTCCACGAGAAGAGCACTTCTTGTGAAGCTAGTCAAGATTTCCCTGCATTTTATGGAACCCAGAGATTCATCACTATATTCACAACAGCTCACTATGTGTCCCTATCCCGAGCCAAATCAATCCAAGCCATGCCCCTACCTCCCACTACTTTAAAATCCATTTCAATAATATCCTCCCATCTATGCCTAGATGGAAGGACAATATTGAAACAAATACTAGCATGATATACAATGGAAACAGAATTAAAAGACAGGAATTTTGAAATTTATTATGCACAAATAAAGAAAGGCTAGACAACAATATTCCAGAAATACTAAAGCCATAGGAACCTGCCCTCTAGGATGGGTTGAGCCCTGTCCACTTCTGACATGATTACAAGAAGTACTACTTTTGAGGACTGTGACAGCAAGCCAAATAAAAGTCTAAAAAAGCTTCACTTTGCTTGACTATAACAATCAACTATACAACAAACAATGTAAGAAGTTAAGCATGGCCAATTTGTTCTTAAACAAGTGCTTAAATCACCACATTCTTACTCACACATTACAATAAAATTCAAATAAATTCACTTGTAACTTTCAACTAGAAATTAAGTTTTGGAGCAAAGATCCAAAGAGCACTTTAACTTACAGTGAGAGCCATCAGCTGATTTTGCAGAATTCTGTGGATTCACGTACAAGTTCTGGAGAAGAACGGTCTACAAGAAAACAAACAGATCATTTAATATCTTACAATACATGATATACCTCTCAGTTTCAGATAAAGCACAAAAAATCTCATACAGAACACATGGAATACTGGCACTTTAAGCATATCTGTTAAGGGAAAAATCCAGAACTAGCACAAAATCAGGGTTGCAATAATAGTTAAATGTTTACAATTCTTCATTCAACACTTCAAAATATTTCCAATGCTGCAACAGAACATTTATGAGTGAAAAGTGAAAGGCAATGAACATACAAACCTTTATGCGCCACTGTGATTTTGCACCTGATTCAATAAAAAACAAACTGCATGTGGATTGGCAACATAGTGAGAGCAACTGAAGTAACTGTTGCCTCCACAAACTTTCTTCATTAAAATGAACTCTAAAAGCCTAACCTTTACGGACAACATATTTTTACCTTCACTAGATGGCAGCATAACTTGGGTGTCAGTCACTGGAATGAAACCCAAAACCTAAACTTTATCTATGCTGGCAACCATTAGTGACATATTTGTCACTAATATGCAGACTCAAGGCCTAAACTTGATGGATGACATTCATTAATCTATGTTGGCACCTGTGACTTCAGTGTCTGTTAACTGTTTTTTCTGTCAACACTGGTGCAATACTGCATGAACAGTAAATTAATCAAAAAGGATCAAAAAGAAAGGACATAACATGATACCATGTGGTAGTGAATGAAGAACTGTAAGCAGGGGTAACATTACTTTCATTCTACTGCTACATGTCTGTACTACCTAATGGTGGCAATGCTTAAACGTAGCTCACTCATTCAATGATGATCATACCCAGGGATTTTAAACTTCCACTGACTGCACAGTTCCTGTACAAACTATACAAGCTTCCACTAGTCTTCAACAGTGATCAACCTACATCAATTGTAACAACTTCAATAATCTTTTCAGTACAGACATTTGTTGCAAATGAAAACAGATGCAGTGGAAATAACAGTATACATGGCACACCATAACAGGCAATTCTGCCACCAATAATAGTATACAAACTCATACACACACACAAACACATACTATGCGTCTCAAAGCGTCATCATCTTGTTCACACAAGCCCACCACTTGTCCACAGACTCCCCAACAACTTCTTTAAGCTCCATTTTAATATCATCCCCCAATCTACATCTATGTCTTCTAAGTGGTCTCTGTCCCTCAGCTCTTTCCACCAAAATGCTAACCACTGGGGTTACAATACCAAATACTGAAATTGTGACTGCTGTCAAAACTCAATCAAGCACATACACAGGGTTCATCAGAAAACCTAAAGGGACTTGACAACTTAGGAAACCTAGGTACAGATGGGAGAGTAACAACTTTATATAAATAGAAAGGATTCAGACTGGATTCAAGTGGTCATTATAACCCTGCCCCAGAAAGTGTGAATCATTTGGTGTGGAAGCCACATTCTTCCTGTGTATGCAAATTAAAACCATAGATACATAAACTGAATACTATAGTTGGCATAACCAGATACACCACGAAAACCATGAATAGTTAAAATCCAGTCAGTGACAGACTGTTATATGTAAATTGTACACTAACCTGGCTGAAAGTTGGCTTATTGTGAATTCGTGAACAACGATCTCCATGTCTGCAAGCACCTATCTTGAAGTAGAAGGAGCAGTTTACTCTGTAAACATCACAGATTCCTTCAATTCACTTAACTACGTATCTTCCATACAAAATTACCTGTTTAAAGAAATGCGCCCAATGTGCGACTGCAGTTATACACTATGAATGTAAGACCTCCACCACCATCGATTAAATGTGCGTCACAGTAATACTAATTAGCCCTAACAAGCACAATTAAAAGATAACAATGCTATCGAACAAGGCCTGACAACTACAGTGCACGAGGTCTACATGCAGTTTCTCCACGTCCATAGAAAGTGGGCCGGGTGGCGTAGTCGGTATAGCGACTGCCTACGGGCTGGACGGGCCGGGGATCGAATCCCGGTTGGGGGGGGCAGATTTTCCGCACCTGTCCAGACCGGCCCTGGGGCTCACCCAGCCTCCTGTACAATGGGTACCGGGTCTCTCCCGGGGGTAAGGTGCGGTCGGGGCGTGACGCTGAACCCTCACCCCATTCTAGTGCCGAGGTCAAAAATAGAGTAGAGCTGTACCTCTACTCTCCCTAAGGGCCTGTGTGGCCTATGAAAGGGTGAAACCCACCTACCATAGAAAAAATTTCCTATTCTAATAACATTTATGCTTCTTTTCAGTGTGTTTGGACCTAACCACATTCAGAGTTTCCAAGGAAAAATGTTAATCATGTACTTATTAAACGCTTCTTGTTACTAAAATTCAGTTTGAACACAAAAATGGCGTCTCAAAGATGTGCAAAAGCAAGCACGTCACTTAATCATTACTTTTAAAATAAATAACTCACTTGTCTTTTTCGGTACCGAATATTGAAGCCAAATATTCTGCCATCTTGCAACAACGAACGCTCTACAAACCGCACGAATATGCGTAGCAGTTAGCGCACAAAAACAAACCCTTCTACCCTCTCGCCGGCGGCTTTCTTAACTCATCCGTGGCCACAGATCATATATGACGATCATGTGTGTTAGTGTGTGTAGCACGGTCCAGCGTGTGTAATTCACATCCATGGGATCCTAGCTTATCGACACGGCACCGAAGGTTGAAAGAAGTCTGTAACTTGCATTTCAGTTCCGCTACGAAATACACATCTAATACGAAGATTGGTGACAAGAATGGCGCTGTTCACTGAACATCTTCAATTCGGCCTCAAACAGTAGTACCAATAAAAACGGCAATGCAGACTCAGGAACTACAGTTCGAACGCATATTACAGAATTCTCCAATTAATGCGTTTAAAGAGGTGAGTAAATATTTTTTGTTCGCAAACGTCCGTGCATTGAGATGGTTTTACATAGCATCTCATCTACTAAGTGCTATCATAAACTATTATATTTTCAAAGCAGTACATCACAGTTGTTGCAGTCAGTCTTTAGACATTCCGTATTAAATTCGGCTGCTGTTGTAAAGAAGATGTGATATTTAAATGGACGGGCCATAGGGGCGCTTGAAATTCGGCGCTGCGAACACGCTTGTAAACTTTAGGCGACCTAGGCCAGTTCAGCCATTACACAGGGTCATATAATAAAATTGCCGCATAAGTGAACACTATAGTGTACACTTGGTTAAAATAACAATAGTTAGATGTACCTCACAATGTGAATTTGGCTAATTTGAAAAAAGTATCCAGCTGTGCGTAGATCTGGACACACATGCCTTGCACAAAACTAACAGAGTTGTATTCAGGATACACCATATTCACTTGCTTTACCACTGTCTTTTATTGTGACTTGAGGTTTTTTTCTGTAGTGTTGCCATATGTGAATGCTGGCACAACACTTTGAAATGGATTACCTACCTGCTTCCTTGTGTATGTTTCATAAATGTCTGCCTTCCTATATCATTTGGCACTGTGTAACACATTTCAGAGAGTCACATTAACAAATAAAAAAAAATCATGCATCTGAGGACTGTTCAGGTAAGGTATAAGTCTCTACCCAACTTGCAAACAAAATAATTATGCTTATACATATAGATACACACACACACACATACTGTGTGTGTTAATCTGTGTTGATGCAAAAGTAACCGTCTGCTATAAACAGAGTCATCTTAAGTATTATGTTACATATTGTTAATTGTTTGACCCTGAATTGTAATAAGACTCATGAAGATGGCATACTGTTCTTTTCCAGTGTTTGCATTCATGCATTAATGACATCTGTGGCAGGAAAAGTGACTCATATGAAAACTTCAAGTCAGTAACAAACTGGACTAGTGAAGAGTACAGAGTTGTAACAAGAGGTATAAAACAGCTGTTTATAGAAGCTGTTGTTAATCAACTCAGCAGAAATGAGGTATACCTTTATTTGCCTTCATAAACCATAAGAACATGATACTTTGTATTCATGTACTTCTGTCAGCCGTACCTGCATTTTAATTTTTAAAACTATACTTTCAGATAATAGCCAAAGTTCCCGAACTTGATACAGATCACCAAGAGATTATAATCGAGTGTCTTGCAGTACGACAAGGTGACATACAAAATGCGTTGTTACAAGAGAAATGTGCAGTCTCTGGTCCCACATTACAAGATTTTGACTGGAAAATCAAGGCATGTGAAATACATTTCACAAGATTAGTATATTTATTTCAATGACATGCCAACCAAATTCTCTGGTAATATAATCCAATGTTCAAGGCAAGTGCCACTGTATTCAGTCTTAAGGTATGTAATTTCAAGTCCCCCTTTCACAACCTATTTCTCAGAGATAACTCCATGGCCATGCAAGGGTTACGTTGATGGCCTGTCTGCTTAAAGGCCTGGTTTTGATCCTGAGCCAGCTCATGTAGGGTTCATGGTAGACAGTGGCACTGGAAAGATATTCCATCCAGCACTTCTCTTTTCACATACCAGTATCATTCAACCAATGCTCCAAATTCATTCACTACCACAGACACCATAGTCTGATTAAACAACAGAGTCATTAAATAAACACTCCTTACTGTCATACTTCACCTTTCCAATGGCTGCCTGATGAGTATTCTCTGATAATTGTTTACCAAACCTGAGTCATGCATTCATAATGCTGTAATTCCTTTTACTGTTATCCTACCAACATTGTGAAATGGATAAATTTAAACATACTGCTGTAATCACACATTTTACAGGTATGTAGAACCATCATGAAATGAACATGATTTCATGGATTCATGAATATTACTCATGGTACAGTGCTGGAAATGCACTGTTACTGAACTAAATAAAAGCACTTGTAGAGTTATGACAATTAAAATCAAGTCTTCAAAAAGCATGTGTCACTTTCTAGCTACCACTCTGATATTATACGTTTAATTTACAAAACTTCTAATGTTTATGTGTATGATTTCAAAAAAAGACATGTATCACAATTTCTTTGCTAGGAAACACCCTTAACACCATATCAGCAAATGCTGTGCATTTCCCATCCATATAGATGTGTAATCAGGTTTAATGCAGTGACCACAAAAAGCCCATATCAGAACAAACAATTTGCTAGCCAAAATATGAAACGTAGCTCATAAGTGTGTCATGACTGAGTTTGTTTCATGTGAAAAATTGTTTTCTTTCAAACAGTGGGTGATGGGAAGTAGCAAACTGGCATCACTGCGAGAACCACTTCTGTCTTTGGACTTCCACCTACGCGAAGCAAAGAACATGATGGCTCAGAACTCGGACATTAAACAAAAGACTGTGAGTTTGGAACTGGACAAGAATGAACTAAATAAAGTGATTGCAGTGCTGGAGAAATCTCAAGAGGCTGTACATAATTGGCACACTTAAAAAATAAAAGTGTTTCTACATATTCTTAGTTGCTAATTTAATCAAATATAATAATTTACATAGTATAGTGAATAATTTTATACAGATGTATTCATTACAGAAGTTATTACTGAATTATAAATTACACACATTCACCCGTCTGGAACAGATTATCATGTTAATCTCTGTCCAACTTGAACCAACATTCAAGAAGTAACTTTTTGACTGAATACAAGAATAGGTCCAACAGTTTTAAAGTCTGTCACAATATATTCGATTTGTCCTGGATGATGTCTCAATTCACCACATGATGCACAGAAAAAATCTGTGCAAATTTGGTCAAGAAATTCCCAGTCTTTTATAGAACTCAGAATTAATTAGTAATTTCAAAGAGTTTTATGGTTCTTACATTGCATTTTTCACCAACATTATGACAATATTTACAACAGCAAGTCTTTAAAATTTGAACAAAAATTGAGGAATCATTTGCTCACCATGCATCACCTACTTCATTAACACTTCGTCCCAAAATAAGGGCAGCAGAACTGAAAAACACATTGTATACCACCTGTATGTTCCCACTTTGAACAGTATCCAAGACTCATAAAAGGGAACTTTAGAATTTCACACACTCACAGGCAAGCACTGTAAATATGCTTACCACTTGAAAACAGAAGGGCTTAGATCTCTTGAAATGCCTGCAAACCAGCCCAATTAAACGTAATATTTTCCAGATATACAAAACCAGATTCAACATGCAGCCTGAAGCCTTATATAGGTTCTTTAAAATGAGGGTACAGAGTCAAACATGAAATGACTGCATATTTAATACACATAAATTCCAAACAGCAATGAATATGATTTATGGCTGTGGAGTAGCAAGTACTGAAGGACTTAACATTAGTTCACATCTTACCAATTTACATCCTTTCAATTTCACACAAGCCACCATCCAGTTCAACAAAGCCTAGCTGGATCTGTTTGGTGATCAGGTATGTGATATCACCAGCCATGAAATAATGAAATAGAAAAGAAACATAGGATAAACTGCCAAAGCTCTCCGGCCAGGGGGTTGACTATCTCCAAGAAACACCATTGAGGCTAGAAAAAAAAATCAATGCATTAAGTCAGTGACATTTAAAGTTCTCATGGTGACTACAAAAGTACTGTCTTATGGGTTGTTAGCTGTGTAGTTTTATAGCTAGTTACCAATGCAAGTAGCCGGTATCTCCTATATCACAGGAGAATGGAAATACCTGCCACTTTCATCTTCAAGATCTTAACATCTCAGATGACTTCAATCAACAGAATTAATTAAACTCCAGAAATAAAAGTTACATTAATTCTTTACCAGACTACACTGACTCTGTTTCACAGTTGGACGGTGAATGAACTCCACAACAGAATCCCACTTGTGTAGTTATTCAGCTACCTTTTATAGAACCTTAAGGCTCTTAACCATGTTCACAAAAGTCTCTTTCCATGGAACATTTTAATATTATCCTCCCCCCATACCCAAGTCTCTGATGTTCTCTCCTATTCCCTTCATATTATCAAACTAATATTTGAATGTATTCTTCAGTTATCTGATACAACTTATAGGCCCAGCCCATCTCATCCTTCTTGACTAAATTGCTGTAAAAATAAGAGGTGAAAGGTAGCGTACAAAATAACATTTTTAATGTTCTCAAGTACTCTGCACTTCATTTCTCTCAGTCCAAATATTCCCCTTAGTGTTTTTGTCCTAAACCACATTCAACTATATCCTTCAGTGTGTGAAAGATTAAGTTTCACAAAAAAGAATGGGCAGAAATTATGCCTTCCATCTAGTGGTCTCTAAATGTGGTTGCAATAAATTTAACAAGCTTTTGTGACACAAAATCTAGTCTGCTGCAATTGCACAGTTAAGTATGTAATTACAGTAGCATCCTTTAATTCTAGCAAGAGAAATTATTTGTGAAACACCTTCAAATGTTTAAGCTGGGACAGCACAGTCAGAATAGTGACTACACTGTGTTTCAGACAGACTAAGATTTAATTTCCAGCAGGGGCAGAAGATTTTTCTCTTCTCTGAAACAGTCTCACCCAGCCTCCTATTTAGTAGGTACTGGGGATTCTTTACTCTGGCGTAAAGTGGTCCGGGCATGAAACTGACCACTCATCTCTGTCTGGTGCTGACATTAAGAATGACTGGTGATACATCTCTACTCTCTCTATACAGGGTGTTTCACGACTTTAGGGCATAACTGCAGGAGGTGATTTCTTAGGTCTTTGTGATGAAAAAAAGTTCATATAAACATGTGTCCAATTTTGGACGGTTACGGAGTTATGACCGTTTGAAACTCAGAATAGAAGGTAACGATTACTGACAACAAACGGAACAAAATAATAAACCAGCATAATACAT
>JGI20166J26741_10965558_pt1 | contig 14694 bp, 7 predicted proteins | sample TergutCu122P5_FD_26741 | JGI IMG/M metagenome (IMG submission 26741)
ATGTCACTCACAAGTTACTTTGATGTTAAGTACAGATATTAACATTACAGAAACCACATATTTCTGCCAGTTTTAATATGTGTTTGGTAATCAATAAGTGTGTAACAGCTGTCAAAGTTTCAAACTTCTCTGGCCATTTTCTCCGTAACCGGTCAACTTTGGATATAGGTGTTTTGGGTTATATCGGTGTAGTTCAACATAAGGAACACTCTCCTGAAGTTTTGTCCATTCCTCCTGGGACACTCTGTATAAGGGGTGAGAGAGAGGGAGTTTGTCATGGAATGATTTTAAGTAAAAGGAGATCCAGTTTGTGAAGTTTAAGGAGTTCCAGCAGTTTGAAAGTAAGGTAAAAATGCCCAAGAAGTAAGGTTTTAAATGAAAACTTGTAGAATAAGTTCATTGAAAAGCTAAAGGAAGTGTTAGTAAGATTGAAAGATGCCACTGAAATTATTTTGCATGTTACTTAAGTGCACTTTTTATAATGACATGCACAATGTTGCCAACTAATTCACTAATACTTACTGGCTCCATGGAGCAGAGTCCTACTTGAAGCTAATAGTTCCTTAGTTTGTGAAGAAATTCCCCACATTTTGTGGACCCCAAGGGTTCATTATCATTTTCACAACAGTCTGACCCAGATCAGTCTAATTCAGTAATACGGCATGATCAAACTGCATTGTAATCACAGGCAGCCACACAATACTTTTTTTTTTAACTGTTGCAGTACTGAATAATACATGTTTCAGTTGAATATTTGTGCTCCTGTGAAATTTTTCATTACAGTCTCTCATTACTTGTGCATCTGTATCTTACTTAGGCTTCCATGACTCCTTATGTTGTTGAAATTTTAGCCATATTGCTATTATTGACTTAGCATCACTTGATCACTGTACCAATGAAATGTGACAAACTACTTCCTCTGAATCATTATTTGCATGGCTGGAGTGTGTAACTAACCACCACCATCTAATATTGAGGTTTAGAATGTTTGGAGGTTTAACTTCTGACTCCTCATGTACCTTCAGAGCTTGGTATGGAGGAAAAAAGAAACTGTTCTTTACTGTGTGTGAACTGCCCTTTTGACATCAGAAGTATAGGAGTCTTTAAACCTTGCCAAGACCCATTTGTATTAGTTTCTAAACATTTAGTTGTGTTGTTGCATTAATTTATGAAGTGACAATAAAAGTAGGGATTTGTGGTGATGTAACTTCACCTGTAATTATACTGAGCAAATGATTTGTATGTAGGGCCTGGAGTGGATGTGCCTGCACCAGACATGGGCACGGGAGAACGTGAAATGTCGTGGATTGCTGACACCTATGCTAAGACAATTGGTGAGTGACACTTTTACTGTTGTATCAGTAGTGTGTTGGTTGTTATTTTTAAACAGCTGTGGTTTTGTATCAGTTTATATTTCATTGGTTGCAAAAACACAGCTCTGTATCTTTCTTCATTGTGGCTGTCATAGTTTCCTAATTGTAACAGAATTTCTACACTTTGTTTTGTAGAAGGTCTAATTGTCTATGATTTTAACTTACCATTGGTTTGTTGGGGGGGGGGCAGATGTCCAGCTGCCTGCCCTTACGTTAAATGTGTGAAATTACTTGACACATTTTGATAGCATCTACTATTGAAGACCTATCATATGTTTTGTTAAGTTACTTGGGTTATATTTTATTATACAAAATATTTGTCTGTAATGTAAAATATAGATTAATTGATATGTGTTGTACATTATTAGGTAGAGAGCAGACATGTTCTACAGAGCAGTTAGCAAGTATTGTGGGAGTGGCTAATGATGTGATTATGGAGGTTTAGGGCACAATTTAGCAGTAAATGTACAATGCCAACAGGAAGTGAGGGGAGGAGTGAGATTGAAGTTGGTCTTTATTGGAGTATTATTTGGGGCAGTGGAGATGAATCTATGACCTAAATGGACATGGTGAAGATTGACAAAATTCTGGCATATGTGCAGTATTTTGGGATGTAAACATGGATGTTGAACAGATTTTTGGACAACACAGAAAGGCATAACCCAAAGTTGACAAGCCCATAAAGCCTCGGGACATAAATTTGACAACTTTAAAAAAGCTATTTTTGAGGTAGTGAAGATCCTTCGGCAAAGCCAACAAGAAACAAATCTGGAAGCGAAATAATAGGTGTATGACAACAGTTTCTTTTTCTAATGAAGTGTGCTTGAATGTGGAACAGTATTATGGTTTTGGGACTGGATGAGTGCCAGTGTGAAGGATAGCTGCACATATTGAAAGTAGTCATATATTTTGTGAGAGACTGTATGAAGTTGGAAATAGTGATGTGAGACATCTTCTGTGTCAACACACTGGGGAGAAAATTAGATCACCTTAAAATTTTTATGAAGAAAAATTAAGATATGGCAGCACTCCACAAACATGACCAGGTAAAAAATTAGAACTGGACTTCTTAAAGGAAGGAAAGAAAATGTTCCTCATTTAGTGGTCATAAAAATGAGTAGGATGCAAATCTTCTGACAAAAGGCCAGATACCTTTGGATGAACTGTGTAGTTTGGACTGTCTTCAACAGTTTTTTAAAGAATGGTCTTGGAAATGCAGTAGTCATGTTTATGTTCATGTAAGTAATTCTGAATTTTTATATGTTGCATTACTTTCGCTGTTTGAGACCAGTTATTTGTTGACCTACACTCCACTTGTGTTCTCTCCCCACTTCACTTCTTATTGTGTTTTTGTGTTTCATGAAACTGTTTCTGGTAAAGTACATGCAGTGCATAAAACACAGAAAGGTTTACTCTGGCACTGTTCTAGGCTCATTATAATATTAATTTTATTTTTTTTTAATTGTTTAAACCTTGTAAGTCTCTACTGCTAAGGACAGGGACAGGTGGTTGGCACTTGTAAACGTGATAATGAACCTTCGGGCTCCATAAAATGCGTGGAATTTCTTGACTAGCTAAGAACCAGTTAGCTTCTCAAGAAGGACTCTGCTCCATGGAGTCAGTAAGATAAATCTATACTATGTTGAGGGTCAAGTTCATATAGCATCCCATTTCCAACCATTACCAAAATGTCAAACAATGAAAAAAGAAGTGTTTTTCTACCTTGGCGGAACTTAGCTGTGAAAACCAGGTTTTGACAATGAAAGATGTTTATTCACATTGATAATATCATTTGTTTGTGAATCTGTGTATCAAGTATATAAACTCATTTAATGTCAAATTAATTAGTCTTATTAGTTTTTGTTACTTGATTTTGTTATGTCATTGAACTTTACTGATTGGTACAGATTTTATTGTATCTACATTAAAGCGTAAGTCGAATCCTGAAAGTTTATATTTCTTAAATTATTTTGATCTGTAGGTCATTTGGATATCAATGCTCATGCATGTGTGACTGGAAAGCCTATTAATCAGGGTGGTATCCATGGACGTATCTCTGCCACGGGTCGAGGCGTTTTTCATGGACTTGAGAATTTCATCATGGAAGCCAACTATATGAGCATGATTGGCACCACCCCAGGCTGGGGAGGCAAAACTTTCATTGTTCAGGTAGAAACAATTACATAAAATAATGGACAGTTCTTAGTGAAATTGAAAGCCTACTTTCTTGTTGCATAGATTTCTAGTTTTGCACATCTGTTAGTATTACTGTTGTTATTTCATTTTATTATTCTGAATACTTACTATCAAGTGAAAATTTTTTGTATAGAATGCATGCCTGATGTGTTTTGTAATGTACCTGACAACCTCAAAGACAGGCCTAACCGTTGAATTTGTCACTTGGTAGCCCACCCTATTTTTGCTGCCACTGTTACTACATATAATCTAATAATCTAAAAAAAACCAACGAGACACCAATAATTAATCTTTGAACTCTTGGAACTGGTGCGTGGTGTTGCTGTTTGCTGCAATAATAGAATATAATGAGCCTGTCTGTTGGTTTCTGGTTAACCCTTATCCAACCAGGCTGGTATTTAAATTTTAGTTCATGGTTTAGGAAAAAGTGAGTGTTGCTGGAACAGATAATGATAAAATTGTGAAGTAAATGGCATTTTATGGAAAATAAAACAGAAATATGCAGCATGTCTTAAAAATGCAGTAAATTTTCTTGTTGTCTAAATATATAAAATGAATTTTAGGGATGTTTTTTAAAGGTTAGTAGAACTTTCTGGATCATCCATTGTCAGATGTCACATCTTTTACTGTATTTGTTTTTTTCTTGCATGCAAACTGGAATAATCATGGTACACCCTCCTTAATGGCTGATGGTGTTTCAGGGATTTGGCAACGTGGGGCTCCACACTATGCGGTACCTTCACCGTGCTGGAGCTGCATGTATAGGAATCATCGAGAGGGAAGGTGCCATTTTCAACAAGGAGGGAATTGACCCTAAGGTATCGGCATGAAGTTGACAGAATCTTATACCTCGCATATTTTCGCACATGTATTCTCTGTGTTGAATTCATGTCAATTACTGACTGCAGAAATAAGTATTCAGTGATTGTGTTAATATTGATTTGAAAGATCCTTGATATTAAAATGTATGATTCTATGTAGGACATGGACTGGGTTATGACCCATTAGCTGGCTTGCGTGATGTCAGTGATGAGCCTTGAAAGGAGGGGAATTTCATGACAGGCTGAGTGCCTGTTAGCACCTCAAGAAGGACTTTGTCTCATGTAGTTACATAGTTAGGATCCTTTCTTTTTATCACAGAATGTGTAATTGGAAGAATGTAGTTTTCAAGAACTTTGAACACAATGTGATGATTTTAAAACACAGTGCTACAGTGGAATGGAAATGGAGGTAGTAAAATAAGTTACATGAACTATGCTATAAGTGCAGGTCTTACATCACTGATTTACATCTCTGGGGGTTCCTCACTTTCCATGTTTCAGTTTTATAGGTAACAGATTTGGGAAAAAAGAAGGAAATTGAGAAGTATGACAAACAGCTGAACTGTACCTCTTGTACAGCTGCCAGTGCTGTGGATTTCTTATGTGCATGTCAGATCATGTGATTTAGGATTAGCAGTTTAATGTCAGACAAATTGTCTTATTATTTCAGTCGGTGATTTATTGGAGTATTGTTTGTGTTTGTTTATCAAACAAATGAAAGAAGTTGTCTCAGACTCTTCAGCAAGATTGGTGGAGAGCCCAACATTTTGGCAGAAGGGTGGTCCAGAAGCAAATCATTGAAATTCTCTTGAGACTGAAAAAGTGTTTGATAGCAAAATTGAAGGTCACGGCATTGCTGATCTGATATGTCAAAAAAATTATTCTGCATAAATCTGTCCCTCTACAATGCCCACCCAAGCATTTTCAGTTTGAAAGTTTTGAAAGGTTTCTTATAGTACATTTGTGAGAGGAGACCAATCCTTTGATTGGTTAGGTGGATTTTGCAGCATGACAGTCCAAATTCATACACCAGCACTTGCAGTAACGTGGTGTTTGACCCAAGAAAAACTAATTCCACTGCACTTGCCTCACATGGTTCGGCAAGACTCCTCTTCTGGTAATTACAACTTCTCTTGAAAGTTTTTTTTTTTTAAATCACTAAATGCACTGTGGTGAAGGGGCCATAACCATCCAGTAATGTTTGCATGCATGGCTGAGACATTTTCGTGCTTGTCAGTATTTGGGTACCATGAAGGTGCCTGCACCCACTGAAGGATAGTACCACCTGCCAAGGGATAGTGACATTAATGTTCACAGAGTTAGTCAAGTTATTTATCAGAAAATCAGAATTTTCTTATCTCATAATTTAACATCTCATTTGAGTCACCATCTTCATTACAAACTTCCAGGTTGGTAAGAATTTCGTAGACTGGATTGTACAACAATGTGTCTTATCAACCCCTGCCGACAGACACTGAGACAGTTTCCAAAATATCCATTACCATTCTTATTTTGGCATGGCTGTTACCCTGAAAAGATGCCATTTCATGTTATGCATATTTTGAAACTTAAGTGTTTGTTATGATATTTGAAGTTCCCACAGTGGTGTTGCTTAGGATTCACATCTACTGGGATGTGATATTCTGTCACTGAGTTATTGTTGTGATGTGTTTTAGAGGAATGTACTGCCTTCAGAGTGTCACAAAAAATTACCTGAGTGATGCACCTTCACATCCCAGAACACTTTAAACTCAAGAATTTATTGGTTTGCTTATAGCAATTAGAAGACTATCGTAACGACACCGGCAGTATTGTTGGCTTCCCTGGAGCAAGTGCATATGAAGGTGAAAACTTGATGTATGAAGAATGTGACATTTTTGTTCCTGCTGCTATTGAGAAAGTGATCACGAAGGAAAATGCACATCGTATAAAGGCGAAGGTAGTGTCAGAATTCATTATGCTGTTTGATGGAGAAGGTAGTCCATTGCATAAGAATTTAATTTTTACTTATAATTTATGTTTCTTTTTCATTCATTCATTCATTCTTTCTTTCTCTTTCTTTTTGTTTGTCCTACTCCCCCTTCTGTCATCATCACGTCTTCTTCCTTTTCCTTCATGTGAATGGTTAATTGATTCACACAGCTGTATACATCTCCTGTGGCTAAATACATGTACTTTTATCAACCCTTCAAATCTTTTTTTATAACAAACACTTCTGTTCTTTATAATTTTCAGCAGTGTTTTTGCTTTTTCTTTATGCATGGCCTAATGTGAAAACATGTGCAATCATATCTCAGTCTGGCATGGACCAGATGACGTGGTCGAACATATGATACTTCATGTAAAGTACTTTCTGACACTAATCCACAAGGACTGATTTTGCCTATTGTTTTGTATGGATGTGAAACTTGGTCACTGACATTGAGGGAGGAACGTAAGCTGAGGGTGTTCAAGAATAGGCTGCTGAGGAGAATATTTGGGCCTCAGAGGGACAAGGTAGCAGGGGAATGGAGAAAACTACATAATGAGGAGCTTAGTGATCTGTACTTCTCACAAAATATTGTTCAGATGGTCAGATTGAGAAGAATGAGATGGGTGGGGCGTGTGGCACATACAGGGGAGGGGAGAGGTATATACAGGGTTTTGGTGGGGAAACCTGGGGGAAGGAGACCACTTGGATGGGAGGATAATATTAGGATGGATCTTCAGGAAGTGGAATTTTGGGGAATGGACTGGATCGATCTGGCTCAGGATAGGGACAGGTGGCAGTCGCTTGTGAATGAAGTAATGAACCTTCGGGTTTCATAAAATGTGGGGAATTTCTTGACTAGCTGAGAACCAGTTAGCTTCTCAAGAAGGGCTCTGCTGCATGGAGTATGTAAGTAAGTGAATCCAGAGGGTCATTTCGGGTAACAGTCAGGGTTTACACCCAGATACTGCAGAAATACTGTATGTTCATCTGTTAGGTGCCTCCTTATTCACTCTCATTAACAGTACACCAACTACAGTTCCATGACTGTGAATATCCAAATGTCAGTTATTTAACTGTCAGCATGTAGTTAAAAGTTTGTTGTGCTGAAGGTGCACTACTGAATGTCTTACAGTCTCAGTAACCAAGCATCTAGCCTAGAACAACATTGTGCTATAATGGCTTTCTAGGATCTGGCAGCTTGAATTGAGTATGTCCACAATTTATAATGTTGTTATGTTTACAGATTATTGCAGAGGCAGCTAATGGTCCAACTACTCCTGCTGCTGACAAAATTCTTATTGATCGTAATATCCTAGTCATTCCTGACCTTTACATAAATGCTGGTGGTGTCACTGTGTCATTCTTTGAATGGCTGAAGAACCTCAATCATGTCTCATATGGACGCTTAACATTTAAATATGAGAGAGAATCAAACTATCATTTACTAGGTAAGTGTAGCTTGACATGTAACGAATGTAAAGGTGTGGGTTCTGTCTCCAGCCAAGTATAACTGCCGTTCTGGCTTTCAGTAAAATTAGTTTTGGTTTTTGGTCGGCCATTTTCATATGACAGCTGAAGGAATGTATGTGTAACAGATCAATCATATTGGCTGCACAGGATTTGAATGTGCGTCTGCACTTTCCTTTGTTGTCCTGGGTAAGTAGAAGCTTTATGATGGGCTTGTTTTACATTTGAAGAGTTAAAAAATGTAAAGGTAAAGCTGTTTCTGTTCATATGATGAAGGCATGTAGGGAAGTGGAGGTATCATTCCACTCATTCTTAATGTCAGCACTGGCCTCATGCCCGGCTGCTGTTCTCTGGGGAACAATCCCCATTACCCATTGAAAGAGTTGCCAAATATCTGATGAATGTATTCACATTTTTAACTCTAAACTGGAGCTGGCCAGTGGTCTTAATTGGTGATGGGTAAGAAGTGTGTTAGTGTGTTATCTTATCAGTTGTAAACCTTAATGCTGGTGAAATGTTGTCACATATTTTGCTGAAGAGTATCATCATCTGATCGGGTGTTAGAAGTATCAAATCATGAACATGTTTACAGACATCTAACTGCCATCTCATCCACAAATAAAAATTTAAAGCTGTTATATGTTTGCATCAAAATATGTTGCCCTTTTGCTTGTGCTTTATATTCTTGTGCCCTATTCTGTACACATCATATTCTGTATTTGGTTAAATAACAGTAAATAGTAATAATTATTACTGTTATGTCAACAAGATTAGCACATTTTATTAGGAAATTATTGCAGCTGTTTCAAGACAACATGACAAATGTGTGACCTTGTTCACTGACACTTCACATTGATATAGCAGTTTAATTGTGTATTCATTTCGGCCGAGGAACACAGAAATATTTCTATGTTGCTGTATTTTTTATCATTTCAGAATCTGTACAGGAGTCACTGGAACGAAGGTTTGGACGTGTTGGTGGTCGAATTCCTGTAACCCCATCTGAAGCATTCCAGAAACGAATCTCTGGTGCATCAGAGAAAGACATTGTGCATTCAGGTCTGGACTACACAATGGAACGCTCTGCAAGAGTAAGTACTACACAGTTGCATTAAGCCTTTACAAGTGATATATGAATATATTGTATTTACCTGAGTATATGACAGTAATTTTTTCCTAATTCATTATCTAAAAAATAGGGGGAGGGGGTAATATAGTGTTAAAAATGTTAGGTGTAGTTATTTTCCTGAAAATTAAAGATTTTGAAGGGGGCTCAACTTATATGGAGAATCACCTTATATTCAGGTAGGTTCATATCTTCAAGATGTCTCCTGATGACAGGAAGTTTGCGAACTATGCCTGAGATGCCATTAGCATACAGTCTACTACTATGAGAAATAAGCTTTAGATCCATCTTTGTTGTTCATTGTATGGAAATGTTCTTTAACTTCTGCTGTAAGTGTAAAATAATTTCTCCAAAGGATGAATCTAATACATTGAAATACAAGGAATGGAAGTCTGTAAATTATTGTTCCTATGCTGCTGGTATTTTCAGCTGCCAGCTTCCTGCAGCTATAATTAAGACGTTCAGGTCTGTGTAATAGAACTGAAATACAGTGAAACCTCTCAGTTTTGAACAGACCACAGAAAAGAATGATATTGTGGAAAAATGACCCATTGCAGGGAAGTTGTAAAGATGACAGATGTCTAGGGTCTGCAGTAAGTGAACAGTATATGGCACAAAACACTTCCTGAGGGAATGTTGGATACAGGTTTCACTGTAATTTGGAAACCAGTGTTGTTTGCCAGAATATGGATATGTTAATTTTTGCACCAGAATATGTGATAATTCTCAGTGGTGTACTACATGATGGAACTTTGCACTACAGACCAACACGATTTATATGCATATCAGTGGACTTACTGGTATGGGAATGGTTTTAGAGACTTGTTCGGTATTGTTGTTTAGACAACTGTAATGACACATTTTAGGTTTCGAGTAGGGCATTCTGCATCTACTTGAAAGTGACATCACTGTATGAGATCAAATATGTATACGCAACCAATATTGACTGAATTCTATCATCAGCATTTAATCCAGTATGCATACTGATCACTTCAGTTACTGATGGCATAGCATATTTATTTTCGCTCATTAAGGGATGATCTTTCCGTAGTATTACAACATTTGGTTTTATGATTAAGTTGTAGGCTTGTTTTCAGTACAATGAATGGAGCAGTAATGGAGAAAGATAACAGTTTCAATGGTTAAATGATTGGGAGAGGAGATCTGCAGCCTGACCTGGACTAAAACCCATGATGGGGGTCTCGTATTTTTGATGTTTTAAAGTTCAAGGGTTTTATCACACAAATATCATTTGTCACTTTCTGGTGCCTTTTTTATTTTTTTATTTTTTTGCTTAATATGTGGGCCCCAAATCACAGCAAATTGGATTGTTGGAGGTAGTGACCATCGATATTGGTCAGCTAAAATAATGACCCTACATTAGATTGAGGGTTTGGTCTGTGCTCATAAATATGCATACCCAAATTTGATTGGGACCTTTTGAAAAATGCCTGATGTCATAATTCCATGTTGTAACAAGATAACTGTTGTAACTTTAAGTTTTGTTTAATAAATATATGGGGGTGGCGTAGTGGTTAAGATGCTGCGCTACTAGTTGGACGGTCCTGGGATCAATTCCCGGTGATGTCACTGGATTTTTCAGTGACATATTTGTTCCGACCGTACCATGGCCCTGGGGTCAACTAAGCCCCTAGTGAAAATGAGTACCAGGAACATTTCCTGGGGGTAAAGGCGGACGGTGTGTGAGGCTGACCTCACCACCTTCGTGTGCCGAATGTCATGAAATCTGGGAGCCTAAACCTCCTGGAACACTGGGCCATATCGGGCCTGTTACGGGACCCTTTACCTTAATAAATCTGTGGGTGTACAGATAAAACATGTGGATAATACCTTGACCCTTGTATGATCATGTACAGTTTATTTCCTACTTAATTATGTGTGGATCCAGGATGTAGTCGGTATAGTGACTAACCTAAGGGCTGGTTGATCCAGGTTTTCAGTCCCATTAGGAATAAGATCTTCTGTTCTCCAAAATGCCCAGACAGGCTTTGGGGCACATTCACTGTCGTGTTTTGTGGATACCAAGGCTCTTTCCCAGGGATAAAGCGGCCAGTTGTGAGGCAAACTACTCACCACAAACTAGTGCCAAGGTTAAGGGACAATTTTTACTTTTTTATGTCAATATTGCTAGACCATTTGGCACAGAAGTTGCTGTGTTTCACATTTCCAAAATCACATTCTGATGACTAAGGTTTGTTATTAAGTAAGAAGTTTCTTCCTTCACAGGCTATCATGAAGACGGCAATGAAATTCAATCTTGGACTAGATCTTAGAACTGCAGCATATGTCAACTCCATTGAGAAGATTTTCATAACATACAAAGAAGCAGGATTAGCGTTCTAAATACTGGTACATCAGCCCACTGCATGCTTTACCATATTTAGCAGAGTATGAGATTCATGTGTGTATCAATAATTTATTTTCTTTGCTTTCGATGCTTCTACATGCTAGTCATCTGTTCGCATTGTATATTTTCTTAATTTCTTATAACAAATTTGTGAATACTGCTGGAACATGGAAGTGGTTACTGTTTCTCTTGCCATTCTCATTGCCCTAATAATTTAAAACTATTCTTGGTTTTGCTAAATATGGTAAAATTATTTCTAGTGTAGAATAAAATAATACTTACACCATGTGTTTTCTATTGGATCCCTTATAGTTCATTGCTGTAGTGTTGGCGGAACTGTCCGCTGCTCATTTAGCATTAGTTTTGAGATGAGTACTAATGTGCTGTAATAGTAACAGCATATATATATATATATATACAGTACATATATATGCTATGATTTGATTTATATTCATTACATTTAATAATTTTGTTATATGGTTCAAATAATGCTTTGTAGAAGTTGTTCCTTTCACTGATCAACAGTAAAGTGAACCATCTGTCATTTGACTTTCAATCAGCCGACCCCCACACTAACTCACTCCTGTTCCAGAGTAATTATTGTAGAACAGTTTCAAATTATGTGGGTGTAAAATCTTGAATTTAGCTTTTAGGTAACACATTATACTGTCATTTTGTTGGGGGGGGGGGGCATTGTTACTGGGCCTGTAACCTACAAAACTAAATTTACAAAATGGTGACACCTGGGCTAGCATGAACCAAAAACAATATATTTGCGAAACTTATTCTCTTATTCTACATGAAAATTGTGCTACATGTGATTGGTTTTTGTCCAACAACATTACATAGGTTTGGTTACTTGTTATGCTGACTGCATGGAAGCAGAAGCATGCCCCAAATAACAAACCTACCAGCTTTCCTGACTTAGCCTCCCTTCCCCTCACCGCCATTAGATACCATAACTGAGGTGTTTCACTGTACTGTATTTTGTGATTTGTAATTTGGGTATTACTTTTATTAATTTCTATTTCTTGCAATAATCTACTTAAGAATCATTTTATTCATTTCATATTTGTATGCCAGCACACTGTCCATATTCTTGATTTTCTTGGGCAAGAAAACTGTTAAAGTGAGTTATATTTATCTTCTATTATGTTTGTAAGCAGCACATTTTGTGTTCAGGCAAATGACAATTATTGTTATACCCACAGTCCATTTTAAAACTTATGAACTTGACCTTGTAAGTATTCTACAAGTTGTCTGTATGTTGGTGGTATGGCATCATCCTGCCACTGAACATTGCCAGGAAAATACAATGAAATGTTGCGGTGTTTGTGTATGTGCTTGCTTTTGAACCCTTATGAAGTAAGATGGTGATGCAGTATTTCCATTCTACTCTACTTTGTTTATTTACAGAAGGAAAATGTATGTCTTTGAGGTTACTGTGCTGTGTGTGCATGGTACATGTGCCCCATATAAACTTTTTAACCAGTTGACCGATTTTCACGAAACTTGGTATAAACATTATGCCATCAGAGGACACCCAAACACAAGACATTTTAATTACCTGCAATTAGTAACAGCAATGCAGTGGAAATGTGAGATGGGAGTGCAGTAGTGCCATGTACGTATGTTAGGGCTCTGAAATGTTATCTGATAGTAGACCTTGGAAACAAGAGTATACAATGTTTATTGTGATAACATTTTTGTTGGGAAATGTACAAGAAGATTGCAGCTGTGCAAACATTTTTTGTAGGTTTTGGCTTGATGGTGATAACTAGCAAACCATTTGAATGGTGTGTATGAAACATGGTGTATGAATAGAGCATTGAAACATCCACACATTTTATGCTGAAATGTTGTTTGTATTGCCAGCAATTACAAACATGGCAATAAAGTGACACTTTGAGGTTATATACAACAAAATATAACATGTGCAGAATCTGTCTAGAATATGAAATTCTTCACAAAAATAAAACAAACAACAGTAATAATGCTGATAGATTTTAACCTGGTGTAATTGATTGCTGTCATCCATATTTTTGACTCAACTAATACATGAACAGATTTGCAGAACTGTAAATTTGTGTCAGAGGAAAGTAGGCGTTGGGTTCTTCTGAGAATTATTAATTACCCATATAGCAATGTACATGTGTTTATCTTTAATGTTTTGAAAACACTTCATTAAGTATGCTGTTCTTCATTTTGATGCATTTTCCCATTGACTTGCATTGAATAGACTGTAGAATATGTTTGTTTTATGGTAATTATTTTTCTTGTTATGATGGATAGTATCAGGCCTTCTTTCATATCCTTTTACATAAGATGTAAAATGATATCGTACATGCGACATTAAAATTGTCCATACTATGTAATCAGTGAGATGTTGGGGTCAGAGAGGATGCCTGTAACATAAAGAGTTGGGGCGTGGCTAATGTGCTGCCTGGTGTGTATGGAGCCGTGATAGAATGGCGACTAGCAGGAGAAATCTGGAGGAACAGAAATACATGATCTACTGCTGCTTCAAGCACCATAAATTTCAAATGAAGGTGCTAAGGACTGAACCTAATGGGAGGCCAGCGTCAAACTGTCTGACACACGGTAAGGCCTTAATGAACACTTTGTAAAAAGTGCGTAAATTTTTGGTAAAAGGTCAGTACTGTGCTTATCTTTCATAACGAGAATTTTGTTGTGCTGTGTGATTTTTATGAATGTTAAACATGTAGGATGGGACTGCATGGATCGGATTAGTCTGGCTTAGGAAACAAAATTTTGGATTCCTTAAAATCCATGGAATTTCCTGACTGGCTGAGGAACTGTTAGCTTCTGAAGGACGCTACTGCATATAGTTAGCCCCTCCATTTGTTATAAACATCAGGAAATTGTAGTTTATTTATAATTTTCTGCTGTGACTTGCTTGCAAATCGACCAAAATGCGTAAACTTGCATAAAACTTTGGCAATTCTGTAATGTGAGTCTTGTTGGAGTGTTCTGAAAGGCCAGCAGTTTGAGCTAACATCTGCGTTTTGATTAATTTAGGTGGAATGAAGCCAGTGATACTTTGAAATTGTTATACCTCTCTTTCACAGCTGTACATTCCCAAAATCAAAAGGGTTTACCGGAGCAATTTTTTTCTTATTTTGTTAAGCATATATGTGGGAATGCTTTTCTGTGTTTTTGTTGAAATGGCTGTACAGATTTTTAATGACTGTGCTATCATCATCGCAAAGATCTTGAAAAATATGAAGATGGTATTATGATAAACTTTTTTTTGTGTCTTTATACACCATATACAGGGTGTTTCACGACTTGTGGACATTACTGCAGGAGGTGATTTCCTAGGTTTTTGTGATCAAAAAAGTTCATATAAA
>JGI20166J26741_10966670_pt1 | contig 14694 bp, 6 predicted proteins | sample TergutCu122P5_FD_26741 | JGI IMG/M metagenome (IMG submission 26741)
ACTCAGAAAATCTGGTAGCGCCGGGAATCGAACCCGGGACCTCTGTATCTGTAGCCAGAAACTCTGACCACTAGACCACAGAGGCGGTCATATATATATAATATTTATAAAATATATTGGCCTTTTTTTGAAAATAGCAGTTTTATTGGTAACTGATGCTGATAACTCTGTCGCTTCTTTTTCCATAACTGTCACGATTTCTTTTATGTGAACAGTTCTGTAAAATAACGACATTCTTGTCTGTTTTATTTTGTTTATAGTTTTTCGTTTATTATATGCCTTCTTAAAAGACAATATTTTAAGAAGAGGGGTTATTATCACAGAAAGCTTACTGTAATTACACACTACGGTATCACATTTTTAGCTATAGATGTTTATGGGATATACGCCTGGTTTTTCATCGAAACCTTTAGATTTCCAGAGTGGTTCACTCGATTGTAAACTGCGGCCAGGGAAGATCTGGCGATCTACTGGCCAGAGTCACTTTACTCTGAACTAGCAAAGGGGTTTACTGGAGTAGATGCTTCACGCAGGGTTCTCGAAATTAATCAGAAACATTGTTTTGGGTTACAAATTTGTCTAGGCTTAATATTAGCTGTCTCTTAACTGATTATTCGTAGTATCTTTCACCGGGTCCAATATAGACCTAAGTAAGTCAGTAGTATGACTTGGTAAGTGTAATAACATTACGCCATTAAGATCAGCCATTCTTAGGGTGTAGAATTTTTTGTGTGTGTTGTGTGTCCATCTGAAACCAGCAGCTCTGTGTTGTCTGGATTCGGGCGAATACAAGCAACCAAGTGTTTCAGCCCTGTGACAAATGGGTCCTTGTTCAAATTCCCGATTTCTGCAGCTCCTACGACGTTCCCATCCTTCGAAAAGGCTTCATTCTGATTGTCTTGGAAGTATGGTTGGTAGGACAAGATCCTCTTTTCCCACGGTAAATATTCGTTTTTACTTTTTCGTATAATCACTTTGTCACCTTTTCTTTTTTTTACCCTACAGAAACAGATTGCTGTACAGTGCACATTCCTGTCGCATGAAACTGATTCTTACTACACACTGTTTCAAGGGCTTCAAAATTGTATTTATTTTTAGATATGTGCCTCTTGATGGAGCCATAGAGTTATTATACAATTGTGGTAGCAACTTTAGTTGATGGTCCGTGAAGTAATAAACAGCCGTATTTCTTACCCTCAGTCTGTGCTAAAAATCTGCTTAAAACACTTCCCTGCTACTTCATAGGCAAGCTTTCTTTTCCAAAGCCATAACGGTAGGTTTTGAAATTTCCGCGCTATACTTTTTAAGGTTGTTTTCTTTTAGAATCGACGAGGGCCAAGGATCTTCATTATCTGTTGTTTCCACGTGTGTCATTAGACTTCACCTGAGTCTTGTACCTTGAAGTGATAAAAGCTGAAAGTGCCACTACAGGACAGTTTTGGCTAGTCAGAATAATTTACTCTAGATGACAATTCACCCGTGTGATGTAGAATATTCTTCCTTTCTTCGAAATATTTTTGTCCCGGTAACTTCACTGTCATTTTGTTATACTTTACCATTAATCGGCGTCGTAAGCCAGTTGAATTCTTTCAACAGCATGCCAAAAATTTGTGCAAGATTCAAATTTTTATGTTATTCGACTAGTTACATTGTCACTTTCCAATTGGGCTCTAATCTTCATGTTTTCCGATCCGAGTTTTAGAACATAGAATGGAAGTTGGCTGAAATTCGTATTTACAGAAAGATTCGCGGCGGCTGTATTTTATGTTCAAGCCAAATCAGTACTCCATTACAAAAGTATGCTCGATGTGGTCTTTAATGTTATGGCATTTCCTTAACTCTGTTTTAATTGGAAAAGAGTTTTATATTATTCAGTTAAATAAGATATTAGAGATTTCTTGATGTGTGCGCTTCGTATGTCGTTACCATACATTTTAGAATCCAACTACCTGATAACATCTCTTTCAAGAAGTTTGAAAATATCACTCAGAAGCTTTCGAAGTGTGTGGTTACTTATGTGTCAATGTGTGGGCAGACAGAAAATTTTCCATTTTTTGTACATGTTCTCAGGTTTCTTTTGTATACGTGTATTTTTTCGGCATTGTATTTCAGAGAAAAATGTAAGAGTTAAACCCTATAAAACAATTTAAAAAATATATAATAAGTATGGGCTTCAAAAATTTAACAGGAGAGAGGAGGTACACGGGAATGCGACAAAATTCAAGGATTTACAAATTTTGTTCTTATCATAAATTTCGACTGTGTTTCAAAATGATTGAACTTCCTTCTGGAACATTCAGTAGCTGAGATTAAAACTCTGAAACACGCTGGACGAAAATATAGTAAAGAAATGTCATTATATTGACATTATGATATTGAAAATCGATTATGCAACTTGCGACAGTGATTCATTTTTTAATGTATCCTGGGAATATTGGTATTGAGAATCCTTTATTGGGAAAACTGTGTAATGTAGGAGTAGTTATATGTATGGAGTGTTACACACTCAATCTTATTTAAATATAACAAGAAGGGTTCAAAATATTATCGTCACATGTTAGTAAATTTACTGGCTTCCAGTCCATAGTTCTGTGATGTCTTTCCTCGGACTCAAACGTAAATGGCCGTGTAGTGTCCAGTATCCGCTGTGCTATAAGGAACATCGTGGATCTTAATACTTATTGAGAAGCTATAGTCTCAAAGCTGGTGAATAAATTTCCTGTCCTTTATGGTTCAATATTTTTTATGAGTGTGCTTAAGAGATCCTGCAACTGGCCCATATCCCAGCCAGTTAAATCTGGTCTTAGTCTTCAAACATCATTTCTAAAAACATTGTACTGAATGTTATCCCGACGTATACGACTATGTTTCCCACGTGGTCTTTGCTTCAGACTGTTCGTCTGTGCTCTTTTATCGCTCTCATGGGTGCTACATTCTCCGCTCTCTTCACCTTTCCTGTATCATTAATTTAACCCTTCACAGCACAGTGATTATTGGATGTACCGCATATTTTAATAAAATTTTGCCTTTTGCGCACTCATTGTATCAATATTTTTGTGTAATCAAAGAATGAATATTATTAACCAATTAATTCTTGTAATGGAGGAACAATTTTTTTGTGCGGTACGAAGTGATATTATAGTACTACAGAGAGTGATTTAGACCTTCAGATTTAATAGTATTTCGTGATGTCAATAATGAAGTCCCTCGTAATTCAATTTTAGCTTTCCCTGTCATGTTTGTATCCCCTTAGGACAGTATTGTAAATTCCTTCCAATTTTCCTAGTCATATTGCCAGGATAATATTTCTGAAACAGCTCTGATATTCCGATAATAGTGGCAGACACACACACACACACACACACACACACACAGACTGAACTTCGTGTTGTGATGGTTGGCACTTCTTGGTCAATGGGTAGGAAACTGAATAGGATCCAGAGTGCGTCTGGACAGAGTAAGAAGAGAAAGGCTTCCGCTCTCGTCAGGAATAGAACCCCATTCCCCCGGCTGTCCAGCCGCCGTCACTGTACTGCCTGAACTCTTCTGTGTCCTATGTACTTCATAAAATACTCTTAAGTAATTAACAAAAGAAAGTGTAGAAGCTACACTATTTTAATCTCTGTATCTATTAGCTTTTCCATATTAACCTAGTACGGCTCTACTAGAATCCGAAACTTACAAGTCATAGAGGATATATTATCACTCCGATGGTTGCAAAAGAGCCAATCTATCATTCTGCCACAGAGTTCATTTTAGTCACATCAAAAAACTTGTAATTTCCCGCACGATTGATATGCAGCATCAGTTTTTGACGTTTTCCAATTTATTGAAAAAGAATTTATATTGAATGCATGGGCTGGCTGCCAGTCATTCTCTCAGTCTGTATATATGCGATAAGTATGATGTAATTATGTAGCTATTCTTCTACACTTGTGTAGTTGTATCGATGATTAATTTTATAGGAAATCCTTTCGTCACTTTTTTCTACGTATTTTAGCTTTGGAGATATATTTTGGTTTTGCGGTGACCAAAATCAAAACGTAGAAAGATTTTAAAAACGTCGATTACATGTTTTTACCGCGCGACTTTGTAGGTGTGTCTTCTGGATTATGATTCCTCACATTTTATGAGTATATACGTATGTTTACTTGAATCCTGCAGTTTCTATGGCCAGGATCGCCCTTTTCTTATAATACATCTGCACATATGTACCAGTCCACACGATATCACGTCTTAGAAGACGATTTTCTTTGTTTACAGGTGGGGACAACAGTAACAAGCCTAAATAAATCCTAAAAAATTTTTACTTTACTGCCTAATGTTGAGGAACTATTTTTGTGTTGTTTGTGCGAGATTACACTTGTCAGAATATTACTTTAAATATGCCAGTAATTTTCTCATGATTTAACAACAATGAATGTATAAAGATTATCAAAAATCCCTCCTGGTATTCTTTGACCAACAATTTGTAGGGTGTGTAAGTAAATGTATACATTTAATGCAAGTTGCTTATAATTTTGTGGGCTAGAAACCCGACATAATCTTTATTGTAGGTTGTGATTTTATGTGCTTGGATTTATTGTAGTTTATTGATGTTTCTAATCCTACTAAGGGAATCGATGTGTACATACATGTGTAATGCCTACATTGTATGAAGGGCTTGAATTCCACCAAGTTTGTATTTCAAGTAAGCAATGAATAAAGATAAGGTAAATTTTACTAAAATGCTGCCACCAATCGATATCTCGATAAATATACTATTACACAAGGACTCAAGGATTAACAGGACGTGCACTTTGACTTGTTAAACCTTTTAGCAAGAAATATAACTATGTAAGTATACTGTAGTTTATTAAGTTTAAATAAATAAATAAATAAATAAATATATATATATATATATATTGCAGAGAGGAGAAAGTTATAAACTAAATAAAGTTTAAGTTAATTTCAAGTAACTAACAGGCTGTATAAATAATTAACTTGCCTCTCTTGTAATTCTTAGCGCGTAAATCTGGAATTTAGTAAAATAATACCGAAATATATTCCAAAACTGCTCGACTCGAATAAATGAATTTCAGATACAATTAGTATGGCTTGCCTCTTACGAACAGCAGCAAGAGAACCACTGCACAGTAATATAATAATAACTTTAACAAATTCTGGCAGACGTTATCACACAATTATTACACAGTCGTTGTACAGTTGTTGTAGAGATACAGACAGCCGAAGATTAACAATTTAGCGAGCGAGCAATCAATAAGTTCATTTACCGAGATGCGCTAGAATTTATAGAAGACAAATTACGAATCAGCCATTCCACAAAGTTTAGTGACTTTAGTAGGTTATTACCAGGTTCAGGTGCAGAGTAAGAGTGCGTTAGACGGCTGAGTATTCCTGAATTTGCAGTAGCAAGCGACCTGAACTCTTCCTGGTATGTAAAAGTTACCAAATATGGGCATGTAGTTAATATAAATTAATACCAAGTTAATATTCGTTACATTAAACATATAAGCACTGTTAACATTTATTATACACGATTTTATTAATATTAAGGATCTTTTTTTTTTTTTACTGTCAAGGGGGTAGGTTACCATCAAGAACTGCATAGCTCCTTAAAATGGAATCGGAATGGCTCAGTCGATATAGTGCGCAACCTACAGGATAGACGGCCGATGAATAATATCATCCGTTTCCCGGTAGTGTAAAACGTCCTTACAGGCTCTTGGGTTCGCATCGAATTTTCTTGAGTGAATAGATCATACTTTTCCCCACAGGGTAAAACGGCAGAGGTGTGAAGCCGACCACTAATTTCCATCTAGCTCCGATGATAAGAATTACTGGAGCTTTACCACCACTTTCTCATTACCTACTTGACGTGCAAAGGAATAGCTTCATAATGTTGTCTCCTTACGAAGTTGTGCTGTATACCTTCCTTTTACGTAGTAACTTATTTATTACTGGCCCACAAATGCGGTACTTCGTCAGTAAAATAGTTCTTTATTTGGTGGCCAACAAGAGATATTTGGAATAACATTCGTTTAGAGAATGGCCATGACGAACGGATAGTATACGAAACATGCTGGGTTACTACATGAATGTTTTTACTTGCAAAGTATTGTAGGTAACCAGATTAATAAACAATATCTTTCATATGTGCTCATTATACTGCACATGGTCTATTAGGCTTGTGAGGGCCAAAGTGTATGTTTAGCTTACCGGCTTAATAATGACATTATTACCCAGCTCATCCAATTCCAAGAAGGTCCATAACTGCTGCCACTCTTGTTTATTGTTTCTTACTTCTGAAACAAGGCAGAAATAAAATTCTGAATTAGCATGCCAGTGAATTGGCTCGGCACAGCTTGGGCCTACACATTCGTGTTACATCACATCCACTCTGTATCAGACGTTGTCTGACCCTGGTCTCACACGCCCAGCCGCAGACCCGTACGTGCTTCTTAACGCTTATATGAATTGTACAAGTCAAAGGACCTGGGATGTCCAGCTGCGACAATTTAGTTCTAAACGTAAACTGAATCAGACTGAAAAATATATCCGTAAACGTGGGCGGCGACGTATCAAAACGACTAAGAAATATTGAAATGATTAGATATAATAACCTACTCTTAAAACGAGGGTTTAAATTAAAAATTAGGGTATTCTGTATTATGCTTTCTTTATTTTCAGTCTGTTATCTACATACCTATTATTTTAAATGCACATATGTCACTGTTTTATTTATGCCTTTAGAACTTGTTGCATAATTCCTTGGTCCAAACACCTTGGCTCAGGTGATAACGCTTCGACCGGGTGAAGACTTTTCGAATCTTGGAAGGGACATCGACTAATCTAACTGAGGCTTTGGTGATTTTATCGAGTATCTACAGAGAAATTCTGTGACAGTTCCTTCACTTAAGCCACTGTCTCTTCGTCTCACTTACGTTCAAGTCGCTGTCGTCCAGATATTCCGCGTTGTAAAGTGTGAAGTACTGAGGGCGTCAGTAGCTAAAATACAAAAAACGTCTATTTGGATAACAAATCGAATTATGGAAGTGCTGATTTAGAGAGCTGAATGTAACAAATTTTATATGTAACACATGTAATAATGTTAAGGTATGGGCAGGCATGAGCTAGGGTGAAAATTTGGCAGACACCTTACAAACTGGAGAGTGCTCTGTGAAAGGAAACTTGCACGCCAGACAGTTTTCAGGAGTCCGCAGTGAAATTCGTGCTGCGCTCTGATCTTCAGTGTTATCGAAGTTTTTCTATTCTTAGTGCGTATAACAACAGGTCTAGAATTCAATTCTTAATCTACTGAGATTCAGCAACCTTTTTTGTATGGTAAGATTTAATTTAGTGCCTGAGTTACGAATAAATAATTCCCTAACCAGTTGATAGACTACAGTAACTCTTAAAACAAATCGAACTGTATATAGACATACTCACTTGAACTAATAACTGGTGCCTGACTTACTAACGAAACATTTAAATATACTGTATATTTAAATACAGAAGCGAGATGACTCAACAGAGTCTCTCGTGTAGCAATTTTCAAACCTTCAGCCTAGTGTGTCGGAGACTTTGAATAGAAGAATGTTGATATAAAATTGAAAAAAGTAACTGGAAATTAAGTATGAAAAACTTTTAAATATGTTCCTTATACACGCAAGGCTAAAAATGGGAAAGAGTTCCGATTAAGTTCGTACCAAGCTCAAAGAACACTATTTTGCTAAACTTACCAATTGTGTTCGTTATTCACTTTAAAATCTTTTAAATTAAAATTTTTGACAACACTTTATAATCTTTCTGCTTGCCGATATTTTATACACTTAAGTACCATATTTAAAAGTAAGTGTCCTCTTATGCCAATTTTTAATTTTCTATTCCACTTATACAATTTTTGACGAAAGAACAGTATCACAAGTGTGCCGCGGGTAGCGGATATCTAGCCTCACTGGAAGAGTAACAGAAACGGAAGACATAGAGCATTTCTCGGGAGAAGCACAGGTATGAGATATTGAAGCAGTACCTTATCGATTCGTAGGTATGAAGTTGTGTTTATTAAGATAACACATTAGTATTTTATGTTTCAGTGTGCTGTAATACCTTATGATAATGTAATACTTCATAGCATACCAGATATCCTCCGTTGTGCGCACAAATTGTGATTCAATTCAACAGAAAATTACTTTAGAAACTTAAAAATAAAAACACTATTTTTTAAGTCGAATGGAAGCAACCTGGGGACTTCACGGCTAGATGAAAGTTCCAATCGTCCGATTATTTTGTAAGCTTCTCCCACATACGTCTTAGAATTTCCTCTGAGCCAAAGTGATTGGCTTTTCTCTAAGTCATGACCACCCTGCCTCTGACTTCTCTCCATCTGGCAAGTAGATCCGACAGGCGGAGTGATGGATAGGTTCTCGAGTGCCGGCTGAGAAAACAATTTGGAAAGTTTTTCAGCTCCCAGTTCAGCCCAGTAATTTCAGATGATATGTCACCTCTGTTCCTAACAAGATGGATTCCCATTTGACTGGCTTCGCAAATGTCTACTGTTCAGAACTCTTTGATGTATCGATAGATAATTTACTTATAGCAATTTTAAACTAAGTTCAAAAGAATAGTTTTATTTGTTTAGTTGAGTTTGGAAAGTATCTTATACTAAATGGACATGCAAATGATCTCCGTGGAAAAGAAGAGAAGTAATCCTGGGTTTGAGAATCTCATGACTGTGATTGTAAAAATCCTTCACCTTTTTCTATTTTATGTATTTGAGATAGACATTACATTAACTGGTCATCTGTGACCATATGTACACTACATCAATCTCTCCTTCATACTTTTTCATAAGGGAAACGTAGTCGAATTTCATTGGGATGAACTTTTTAATGTTGCGTTTTCTCTCGGCGGCCATACTTCTAGCCTTAGCAGTTAGCTGTTATAGGTACTGACGGCTTATGACAGCCTCTAACTTCACAAGAAATGATGGACTTTAGGACGCAGACGTGACACGAAATCCATTTTGAAGTCTTTGCACTTCACTTCGCCCCATAATTCTACACGTCGCTACACATTACCTCTGCTACCAACGTAGTTGGTAACAACTCCCACATCACCGCATTATCCTGCCAACATAAACTCTACACACTTGCAATTTGAGGGTTTTATGATATTATTCCTTCGGACCAGTATTTGTGAGCAAGGAAGGCTATCTCACGGTTGTTTACTCTATCTTAGAATTCACGGAAATCCTCTCGCCCTGATGGGTGATCTAAAATTTAATTTGTTTTGACCACTGTGTCCAGCAGCGTTTACTCATTTGGTGTAATCTTAATGCTGCCGATCCCCCGTGGCCGTGTGGTCTAAGGAGTAGTTCTGAAGGCACTTGATTGCTAGGATCGCGATTTAGTATCCCGCTGAGGACATGTATGTTCTTCTCTTGTGTTTGTTTTGTGTCATGTAAGTAGAGAACACTGCGCGGACTTGATGACTCAAACAAAGGAGTCCTACTTGCTGTGTGTGTGTGTGTGTATAACTATGTGTGATCTGGAAGCCTCAACAGTAGGACGGCATAGGCCCAAATTGTCCTGTCGCGCCACAGGACAAAAGTTCCTAATGCTTCCGTTGAAAACCTGATACACTAGCGAACATCTTGAGTTTATGACGTTCATCTCATTAATCACGTAGCACTTTTAACTGACGTACACACCGATTCTATTTTAAAATTACTCAGAACTGGTGAGCTGTTTAGTACATTTTCCCAAGCACATGGAAGAACACGGATTCTCGCTAATGTAACTCAGTCACACGCGTTTTATAGCCAGATAGGTCAATTTATACATTAGTTCAAGAGAAGTGCTCTGATTTACAGTATTAATACGAAGTTGGCCGGGGGTATTTCCATAAGAATTTGAATATGTTCTGAAAATAATAAAACGAACTAGCTAATAATTATTTGCATGAAACATATATTTTCGAATTGGGATTTCATAGTCAGTATAGCAACATTCTACGGCTTAGACGTTCCGAAGATTCAATCCAGTGTGGGCGAGATTTTCCGCACAAGTGCAGACTTACCCTGGGACCGACCCAGCAGCCTAGGGTTGGTGCTGACCACACACATCAGCGCCGACGTTAAAAGAAGAATAGAGCTACACCCCTACTCCCCCTCTAGGCCTTAATGGCGTATTCTAGGATGAGCTTTAACTTTATTTTTCTTATCCATTTTCGGAAGTCCGACGCTATAAATATAAGTAAAACCCTTAGTTCTCTACTGTAAAATATTTTAATTTAGAAATTAGATGTAATATTAAGCGAAAAATAATAGACTGTCATTATTTGATGAAACGAATACATTGCAAGGAAGTGGCAGTGGCGGAGTTTTTACACATATCTTAAATTGACAGCGTGCTTCTCTAATTTATTTAAATATTTTAAAATTTCCCATGGTATATTAATGGAACTAGAGTTTTCCGACAGATCAGCATTCATATCTAGTCGCTCATTAAGAAGGCAAAGCCGACAATTAGTGTGTGGGTAGAAGTTATTACATATTTGTCCCCATTAGTACAGTGTTACTGTTATTGTTCTTTCTTACTGAATACAGGAAGAAGTACATATATTTTCTCTACAGAATATGTTACTGTACATTCCAGTTTCTCACATCGATGGAGGCCTAACTATTACGAGTACTTCCCTGATATAAATCGGGAGTCCTCTTTATTTAATAACATGTTACTAAATTATTTTTTCCTGATCAATTATTACATGCTTTTATAGTTTATGTTAAATGTCGGATAAAGTACCTTTCCCTGTACTCTGTGCTTCTAATGCGTCTACTCGTCAGTGGCTATCTTAACGTACCAGTTGGTGATGGACCAGCTCCTTGCCATTTTGCGTAATTTTAACGACATCTTGGGGAACTGATTTGAATGTAACAGCTTTGGCACGTTACCTGTGTTACTGATTCTGTAATTGATTCGCGCGTGCTGATTTAACGATATTAGGAAAAACAATAGAAACTACCAGAACTGCACTTATATTTCCGCTTTTTGCATTACACAGTAAAACTTTCTTCCTATCCTAACATGATATTTACGCTCAGTCACTCTGTAATGTATTTACATTAGTAGAGTGAGGAGATATAATTTGTGTAACAACTGTGGAGAATGAACATTAATATTACTATTTTAAAACAGTACTCTACGAACCCATTAGAGCCTAATGGTTCCTATATTTACCACCACTTTTACCATTAAAGAGTTTTACATTCTGTCCACAGAGTGAATTTCTGTGTTTGTATAGCTCCTAGAAAAAACAGTCATTTTTTCCCCTATACAGCATTAACTGATGGAAGTTATGACGGACATGGAGTGGGTTTACTGCACGGTACGGCCTAAATCTTTAAATATTGTTTAGGTTACTTCTCGACTTTAAAGTCCGTACCATGGATCAGGCGGTTATTTGCCGGCCTCTGATCACGAAGATGTGGTTCAATCCCAGATCAGTCCATGTCAGATTTGAGGCAGAAAAAGTGCCACTGGGACAGACCTTTATCCGAGCATGTCGGTTTTGCCTAGCCTTATTATTCTACCAATGCTCCGTACTCATCTTTGTATACATGTTGCTCTTACCAGAATGGCAAGCGGGCGGGGCTTTCGAAGTTCCGCAAAGTAACACTTTTTCAAAAATCGAGGAGCATGGGATACAAGAGTACGTTTACTCTTTATCGCCTTTAAAGGGAAGAAAAAACTGAATCTTCCTCCATGCAGTCTAAACGCAGTCAAAATTTTGTATGTTGTCTGCACAGGGTGACTGATAAGCCTATTTAAGATTTTATTTCGCCTTTGTCTTCGAATAACGGAAAGGCCTGTGTACGCGAGAAATGCACAAAAGCATATTGGAATTAACGAAAAGTGTACATTTTTTGTACGATTCTACCTTAGGCAATCTTCATAAATATCTGCAACATAAATATAATGGAATTCCTTTCAGAAGTTCTAAGCCTATTCCGTGCGTACAGACGGACGCCAGAACGGGCAGCGATATTAATAGATGCTCCGCTGGGATGCGAACACACCTAAAAGGGCAAGCGTTTAATTGTGTGCGGTTGCAAACTCTGAATGGAACATAATCTTTTTCTGCTTTAATGTTGGCACAACTCGAGAGTGTTAATTTCGCCATTTTTCTTTTTTTGGGTTGAGAGGACTAACAAGCATACTGCCCCTTCATATTGTTTGCTACTTCTATTAACCGTGCGAGGGACAGTTTCTCAGCAGGAACTTTTCCTGTACAAATGTTTGTTCGTACAGTAATTAATTTCAGGCGTCCTGCGCTCAGTATTTCCAAAACAAGTTTTATGTTTAAATGTATGTGAAATCTAATTAAAATTTCTTTTGAATGTCGTCCACATTATAAACTAACTGTTGCTTGTTGATCAGTCAGGCAATTGGGGTTTCAGTCTGTAGAAAACAAATGAGCATAGAGCTAGTTCCACGCTGGTATTTATTTCTTGATTTCGTTGCTGAAAAAAGCCTTCTTAGAACTGCCTCTAATAAATGAAATAAGGAAAATTTTTAAAATTGAATTGTGAACTATTTATAGACTATCGCGTTGTCCATCATTCTAATTTTAAGCTATTGACATATTACATCTTATTCGAATTCACTTTTAGACTCCATAATCTTTGTCTGTGAAGTAATGTATGGAGACTGCAAGAATTATGCTATTCCTTTTGCTGGATTCTTCACTTCATTCAGCAAAGGTATGTGGCAGCTATTGTGACAGTGGAAGAGAGGTTACAAATATGTCTTGCTGTCTTAGGTACTAATAGTGGGGAGGGCTGTGCACACTGTGGTAATGCCTTAGGACAATAAAAATATATGCAATTTATTAGTGTATGGCTTCACATTTCTGGAATGATTTTGCTGTGGTCGGGCTGCGAACTTTCCTTAGCACTTTATATTTTTAAATTAATTATAAATATTTGAGAGATAATAAAAAATGATGTCTTTGAGAAATTAAATAAAGAGAAAATTGAGAATTTCAACAGATTTAACAGAACATGCATGGCAGAAAGCCATAAGGCAGTACAAGTGTTAGTTTCAACAGAACATGTTCCACACAGTGTCTCATACCTAACTAGGCAGAAATAAATACTATACCTTCAGTTTTAATTTACTAACTTACGTAAACGCAAAATTTTACGTTACATTACACTGCATTATACTCGTAGTTAGTCGATTTCCAAAACCAATTAAACGTACTTGGGCCTCATAATTACTCATTTGGGTAGAAAATGGCAGCCTGGCTATATATTACACTAGTATAATAACCTTTGATATTTCCTCAGTAACGCCGATTCCAGTGACCGCGCAATCTAAGGTGTAGGTCTGCGGCCGTTCGCTTGCTCGAATTGCTTGTTCGAATCCCGCCCGGGGCATGGATGTCTCTCTCTTGTGATTGTTGTGTGTTGTCAGGTAGAGGTCTCTGCATTGGGCTGATCACTCCTCCTGAGGAATTCTAGCGAATGTGGTGCGTCTGAGTGTGATCCTGAATGAAATGATCGATAATAAAAAGGTCCTGACCCACTAGGACCTGTTGTGCCAAGGAAAAAATTCCTGTGTAAAGCTACACTATCACCAGTTTTAAAGACAGCAGGAATTCAGTAAGAAGGCTGGCTGCATTATACAGATTCACAGTGGTTGCCGGTATGAGTCCTTGTTCTTATAACTGTAAAGATAACGTGCTATTTTTGTGCTTAAATGAAAGTATAAATGGTTTCCCGTTAATAACACCCCTTCTTAATGTGCAGTATATAAACTCAAAGTAATATGAACATTTAATTTCGTTGAACAATCTGTACTTTCACTAGCCAGAAGATAGTCTTCATGTCACGACTGATAAGAGGAACAATATGAGAGGTTAATATTAATGTAGAACAGGAGTATTAAGTTCTGTGGATGTGAACCTAAATGTGATGGCGTGCAGTGTAGGATTTTGATACTGACTACACTGAACCATCCTGTTCTGTTGCCACAATCAATAATTACTCGCTTCGTCTTTTTAAAACAAAGAAAAATTAGTTCATATACGAATTATCTTCAACATGAACGTATTTGTAAGCAGACTTCTTAAAATAGGCTGTATAATTTAACTTACGATTAATTCAGTGGTGTGTGGTCAATGAACTCAGAAGAAAAACCAGGGACTTGGTTCGTTTTTACCTTGCATGAGTTCTGCTTTGAATTACGTTACTGTCGTTAAAAGGACTCCTGTCATTCATGATAATCTGTGTGAAAGAAAGGGACACATTTCGTTAATAGCTGGAAAGCAATCCCTGACAGCAGATACGCTTTCCAGCGAACAATGAGAGAGTAGGCAGTGGAAATGGCTTCAGAGAGGACGGAATGACGTCTGAAGTTCGTCTCATGCTGCAGTAGACCACCTGTGGCTCGCGTCAGAGGAAAAACTTAAGAGTAGAATAGTACGAGAAACAATTTCAGTTTTATGAGAGGGATGGAGAATTTGAAACCTCTACCAAGCAGACGAGTTCGAGGGTTGGCTTGATAGAATGTTTTTTATCTGTTCTCAAAATACGAGGGTTGGAACTTTAATAGTGACAACTATTTATTTACAACTGATACAAAATAGATACATGTTTCGAAGTTTTACTGTCCTTCACTGTAGTCA
>JGI20166J26741_10967781_pt1 | contig 14692 bp, 16 predicted proteins | sample TergutCu122P5_FD_26741 | JGI IMG/M metagenome (IMG submission 26741)
CCTGTCAGCATGCGTCAGGTAGAGTTTGTCCCGTCGGCATTGGGCGGTGATGCGGGATTGTATGGAGCCGCTTATCTGGCGAATAAAAGTGTTCAGGATTAAATAATTAACGATATGTTCAACAAAAACTTGATTTTTATAGCATGTTGTGCCGGGCTGGCTTTTTTCGGCGTTACCATGCTGGCATTAGGTCCTCTCCTTTCGCATCTTGGTGAAGGCGCCAATGCGTTGCCGGCAACATTATCCATTGGGATTATTATTGGCACGCTGCTTTTTGGTCCGGTGATGGATAAATTCGGCTATAAATGGCTGCTGATTGCCGGTTCTGCAATGGCATTACTGGGAATTCAGGGATTGGCTAACATGGCTGATATGTTGCTTCTTCATGCGTCAATGCTGCTATTGGGTATTGGCGGCGGGATTCTCAATGGAGAGACCAATGCGCTGGTGGCAGAAATTTATGACGACAAAAGCCGCGGCGGACGATTGAGCATGTTGGGCGCATTTTACTGCATCGGCGCTTTATTGTGGACGTTATTAAACTATTTTATAAAAGACGCTTTTTCGTTGCCGCTCAACCTTATTTCGGCGATTATGGCGGCATTTATCGTGTTTTTCATAGCAATATCGTTTCCGAAAGCCAAGCCCGCGAATACGGTTTCCCTTGCTAATAACACGCTGAAGTTATTGAAATATCCGTCATTGATTCTGTTTGCCTTTCTGCTGTTTTTTCAAAGCGGATTCGAGGGCATCACCGGCAATTTCACCGTCCGGTTTCTGGAAAACACACATGGCATTGCTACCAGTGTGGCTACGCTCTCTTTGACGTGGTTCACTGTCGGTATGCTCGCCGGACGTTTGCCGCTGGGTTTTCTGATGAAGAAATTGCACGACAGCCTTATTCTTTATCTCTATTTGAGCGTGGCGCTGATTGGCGTGGCACTTCTCTGTTTTGCACCAGCAATGTTGTGGGTGTACGCAGCGACTGCACTGATCGGGTTCGGCGTCGGCGCTACTTATCCTGTGGTGTTCAACTATCTCGGCGGCGCTTTCAAGGAATTGTCGGGAACGGCATTTTCAATTGCCATTTTTATCGGGCTGTGCGGTCAATTCACGTTCAATAAAGTAATTGGCATCCTGTTCGACGGGAAACAGTTCAACTATTTTCCGATAGCAATGGCTTTTGCTCTTGTAATGATTATATGTTTATTGCCGGTAGCAAAAAGCAAACTTAAAAACAACTATTAATCACAAAAATAAACAATTATGTTAGCATTAGAATGGTTAAATAACGCAAGAGGCGTTATGCAGAAAATAGAAGAAACACAGTTGGAAAACATTAAAAAAGCAGCCGGCGTAATGGCTGACAGTATTGAATCGGGACATTGGGTTCACACTTTCGGGTGTGGTCATGCCACCATTCCCATTGAGGAAATGTATCCCCGCATTGGCGGTTTTGTGGGCTTTCATCCAATCTTGGAACTGCCGCTCACCTTTTTTACACACATTACCGGCGAAATGGGTATTCATCAGTTTCTCTTTCTGGAACGTGCCGAAGGATTTGGCAACGAAATTATGAAAGGATATAACTTCGATAAACACGACACGATGTGGCTGTTTTCTCACACAGGCATCAATAATGTGAATATTGACGTTGCGCTCAAGGCTAAAGAGTTGGGAATGAAGGTTATTGTGTATGGCTCTGCGGCTGAAGCTGTTGGTAAAAAGACGCGCCACTCATGCGGTAAAACGCTGTTTGAACTCGCTGATATTGTGGTTGATTCCTGCGTGCCAGTGGTCGACGCATCGGTGGTATTGAAGAATCATCAGGACAAAATCGGACCTGTCTCCACGCTCGGTTTTGTTACGCTGGTGTGGATGACCATTACCACAGTGGCAGAAATTCTTGCCGACCGCGACGTGAAATTATACATCCATCCTTCGCACAATGTTCCCGGCGATACCACAGCACATGAGCGGTTGGAAACGTGCTTGAAGGAGTATAAGAAACGGGTGGCAGGGTTATCTTAACGTTTTGATTATAGCCCAAAAAATAGTTTGGACAGTCATTATTATGTGTAAGAAATAGTTGGATGAAAAGTTGCAATATATTACTATTATTTATATCTTTGCATCATCATGGAACGAAAAATAATAGCATACAAGCACTATTACAAAGATTTTATGAATACTCTTAGCGCTGGGATACAGAAAAAATCCACTATGGGCTTGATTTATTAGACATTATATTTATTAGACTGTAATTATTCTGATTGTCAATTAGTTAAAAACTCAAAAGTTGCTTATTCTATATAAACTCTAATGAATATTATGCAAGCAAGCAATGATATTACAGATATAAGTTTAGAACTTGACACTTTATATGGCAAAGTTGGTACTCCCGAACGCGAACAATTCCGTAAAGAATATATGGGGCAAATAATAGTCGATGCCCGTAAAAATGAAAAGATAACTCAAAAAGAACTTGCAAACCGTTTAGGGGTGGATAAGTCATACATTTCAAAAATAGAAAAAGGATTTATTGAACCGGGAGCAGGTACATTTTATCGCATCATAGATGCGCTTGGTTTACGTATTGATATTGTCAAACCTGTTTGTTAAACTTAAGATTGGCATAGACAACCAAAAGCTGTTCAAAAAATATCCGATAATTTTACCGGTCAATGGGGCAAAAAACCCGATAATTTTACCGGTCAATGGGGTAAATTATCGGATATTTTTACCGATGATATGTGGATGTTTCAAGAAACTTTATTAATTTTGCATCATAATATGGTTTTATGATGAAGCGAAATTTATTTAATGCCTTACAATCCCATTTAGAAAAGAAGGAATTTACCATTTTGACAGGCGCGCGGCAAACCGGAAAATCAACTCTTCTGCATCAACTGGAAGATTTTTGTAAGGGAAAAGAAATTCCAACTGCTTTTTTGAATTTGGAGAACAAAAATGTGTTGCAGGAATTGAATAAAAGTCCATTAAATGTTCTGAATTTCTTGCCTGTAACCGAAAAACGTGTGGTTGTATTTATTGATGAAGTTCAATACTGGAAGACCCTTCCAACTTTTTGAAGTTAGTGTATGATGAACATGCAACAACCATAAAAATTGTTGCAACAGGGAGCAGCGCCTTTTATATTGACAAAACGTTTAAAGATTCGCTGGCAGGACGAAAACGACTATTTCATCTCTATACCTGCTCGTTTGATGAACACTTGAAATTGAGAGACAAGGAGGATTTGTATGACGATGTAAAACGCTTAGAGGTTAATTCGTCAGCAAAATCATTAAAAATAGAACTCCTGCATCAGGAATGGAACAACTACATGATTTATGGCGGATATCCTGCTGTTGTAACTGAATATGATAACAAGGAGAAAATTGCATACCTGAAAGAAATCCGCAATTCTTTTGTGAAAAGGGATATTTTGGAATCGGGCGTACAAAATGAAAATACATTTTACAATCTTTTCCGAATTATAGCCGGACAAACAGGTAATTTAGTCAATGTGAATGAATTATCAGGCATTCTCAAAATCAAAAATGAAACGGTAACTAATTATTTATATGTCCTGCAAAAATGCTTTCACATTGCATTGATAAGACCCTTTGCCAAAAGTCTGCGAAAAGAATTGGTGAAAATGCCGAAGGTATATCTTTTTGATAATGGACTTCGTAATTGCCTTATCAATAATTTTGAAATGCCGGCTTTGCGCCTTGACAAAGGAGAACTTTGGGAAAATATGTGTTTCAGGTTATTAGCAGAAAAATACGACCTTGATGCTATTTTCTTCTGGCGTACAACAGAAGGAAATGAAGTCGATTTTCTGCTGAATCCTGTTGAAAATCCGTATGCTGTTGAAGTGAAGTTCAATAAAAACACCATAAAAGAAAACAAATACAAAACATTTAAAAATACTTACCCCGATATTCCCTTGCATTATATATGGATGGAGCCTTTTGATGAAAACTTTTTTAAACTACTTAATACACTATGAACAAGACATTATTTTTTTTACTCTTTTTAGTTGCCGCCTGCATTGCACAGGCGCAACCCGCCAATCCCGCGTGGAATCAGTTGTTGCAGGCGGAGCGGCAGATTGTGTTGTTGCAAAACAGCAATAGTACGATTCCGTTGAAACATCTTGACAACGCGTCTATTGTTGCCGTTTCGATAGGGGCAAACGCCAATAATGAGTTTACGGCTATTGCCCGCAAATATCAATTATTGAAAAAATGTTCTCTCTCCTCTTCAAATGCTGATTCACTCCTTGTTTTATCGAAGCAAGGCAATACGGTTTTTGTGCCGGTTTACACATCGCAACTGACGAGTGATGAGTACCATTTTCTTGTTGCCATTCAACAACAAAACGCATCGGTTATTATTTGTGCGTTTGCAAATCCTTCGGCGTGGCTGAATCTCGTCGATAAAAACAGCGTGCTTGTTTTGGCAAACGACAGCGCTGCGGCTTCGCAGCAAATGGCGGCACAACTGATTTTCGGCGGTATTCAGGCAAAAGGCGTGCTGGCTGCGGCTTTGGGAAAATTCAAAAAAGGCTTCGGATTGACGACTCCTGCACCGACTCGATTCAAATACACCGTTCCCGAAGACGCCGGAATAGACGGGCAAAAATTGGAACATACCATTGATTCTATTGTGAATGATGCTATCGGCAAGCAGGCTTTCCCCGGATGCGTGGTGCTGGTGGCAAAAGACCGCAAAGTGGTTTTCAACAAGGCGTATGGTTATCACACCTATTTCACAGCGAATGCCGAAATGGGCAAAGAGGATGTATTAAACCGTAAAACGGATATTTACGACCTCTACGATTTGGCTTCGGTATCCAAAGTAACAGCGGGCGCTCCGGCTTGGTTGAAACTGACGGACGAAGGAAAAATTGACCTGAACGAAAAATTCAGCCACTATTTCCCATGGTTCAAAGGAACTGACAAAGAGAATGTGACGGTAAAAGAACTGCTCTGCCATGTGGGCGGATTAGTGCCCGATGTGTTCATTTACAAACAATTGGTCAATAAAGACGGAACGCTCAATCCCGACTTTTTTTCAGCAAAACACTCTGCACAATTTCCAATCCGCATCAGTCCGACACTATTTGTGCGGAAAGATATCGACACCTTTTTTTATAATTCCATTGCTGCGGTGCCGTTGCTGAAAAGCGCGCCGGCTCACAAGTACGTCTATTCCGATTTGCCTTTTGTAATGACGCCTGCAGTGGTCGAACCGATTGTACATCAAGATTATGAGGACTATCTTCAAGAGACGTTTTACCGTCCGCTGGGCGCTTCGGAACTGATGTACAACCCGTGGCGGACAATTCCGCTTGAACGGATTGCACCAACGGAACAGGATAATTTCTTCCGGCAAACATTGCTGCACGGCTTTGTGCACGATGAATCATCGGGCATAATGGGCGGACATTCGGCAAATGCCGGCATATTCGCTAATGCCAACGATTTGGCAAAGTTGATGGAACTCTATTTGGAAAAAGGAACTTATGGCGGTGAACGTTATTTCAGCGCCGCTACATTCGACCTGTTCAATTCCCGTCCGTTTGAAGGCATCGACAGGGGAATCGTCTTTGACAAACCGGACATGAAAGATGGGAAAGTGGTCGGGCATGCCTACTGTTCCGCAATGGTCAGCCCCGAAAGTTTCGGACATTCGGGCTACACCGGCACGGAAGTGTGGATAGACCCGAAGTACAATCTGGTCTATGTGTTCCTTTGCAACCGCGTTTATCCCACGCGGGCAAGCAACGCCATCACCACGCTGCGCATCCGCGCCAAAATACAGACAGCAATTTATGAGGCGATGAAGCAGTAAACAGTACATTAGCTGCAAGGCGTGCGTAAAATTTTCGAAAGACTTTGGCGCAGTTCACCTTGACAGTGAAGTGACAAAATGAAACTTAGAAATATTTGGGGAAATCTAAAGAATACTGTAATTTTGTAACCGTAAACAATTGAAACGCAAAAATTGTGATGAAAATATATCTTGATAATTGTTCCTACAACCGCCCGTTTGACGACCAAAGTCAGATGCGTATCTACTTGGAAACACAGTCTAAGTTGTATGTTCAACAATTGATATGTTTTGGTCGTTTATCGTTAGCTGTTTCGTATGTTTCCCGATACGAGAATGGGAACAGTCCATATTCAAAAAATAAAATCACAATTGAGAAGTTTTTTAAAAATGCCACAACTTATGTCAATATTGACAAAGCAGGCATTATAGAAGAGCGAGCGAACGACATTATGAAATACGGAGTAAAAAAGCCAAAGATGCACTACATATTTCGTGTGCAATAGAGGCAAAATGTGATTATTTTATAACTACTGATGACGGAATTTTGAGAAAATACAGGACAGGCGACATAAAAGTAATCTCGCCGGTAGAATTTATTAATATTTTGGAGGAATTTTTATGAACAGTACAGCAAGCATTATGAATGACGGCATAAATTGTCTTGTAGAACGATTGGGTATTATCGAAACAGAAATTTTCATATCCCAAATCATTAGAGAGCCGCTTGACTACACCAAATGGCAGAGAGAACACTATGCTGATATGTCGGTAAACGAATTGAATAGAAAGGCTGTTGAATATGCAAAAAGTACCCCTTAGTTTCCACAAAAAAACCAACGTCTAATAACAATAAGCGGCTTCACGCAGTACGGTCGTGTTTTTATTGTGAAATGAATGTAGTATCTTTTCAAAAACAAAAATGAGTAAACAAAACAAAAACAATAACCTGCAAATTCGCAACAGCACGGCGGAATTTTTAGCTTTTGCCTGTCAATCGAAAGACGATGATATAGAGCTGCGCGTGCAAAACGGCACTATTTGGCTATCGCAAAAAAATATGGGCTTGCTGTTCGATACCTTGACCGACAATGTCGGTTTGCATCTTAAAAATATATTCAACGACAATGAGTTATTGGCAATTTCAACTACCGAGGATTTCCCGGCAGTTCAATAGGAAGGTAATGAAACTGATTAAATAATAATTTTATATAATAATCAATCTTAAAAATTAGATGATATGTTAAGTAGAATAGTTGTAAGTTGTATAGCAACGCTGTTGTTAGTAGTTATCGCCTGCTCTTCACACGATAAGAATAAAGTCTATTTGAACGTCGATAACAGTGCTGCTGTGGGAGCTACGCCTCGCGTAAGAATTGTTGTCATAGACAGTTGCGAATATCTGGAGAGTCAAATTCAGGGAGGTTTTGTGTATACGCATAAGGGAAACTGTAAATTTTGTCAAGAAAGATTAAAGAAAGTGTTAATCGTGCTAAAAAGCAAAGGCAAAAGCGATACATTGACCGTTAGAGCCAATACTGCCCTGAAAAGCAGCAATAATGATGTTGTCAAACCCAAAGAAGAAGATGCCTCCTATCGTAACATTCCTGTAATTAAAGATTAATGGCATGCCTTTTCCAATTATGTATGGAACGGGAACAAACAGAGTTTGTCAGTACGTCATTCCAATTTCCATGTCCGGAACGTTGCGCTCTGTTTTCTCCCACCACATTCGGAGAGGATATGCGTCTTTTTTCAGTTATTTCTTCCATTTCAACCGCAAACTGTTGCTTACTACGCTCACGCTGCTCAACGCCATCGCTGCACCGGCAATCATCGGGTTGAGAAGGAACCCGCACACGGGGTAGAGAATGCCTGCCGCCACCGGTATGCCAATGACGTTGTAGAAAAACGCCCAAAAAAGATTCTGGCGAATTACTTTTACCGTCTCTTTCGACAGGCGAACAGCTTCCGGCAGTTTGGCAAGGTCGGATGAGATGATGGTCATTTTTGCCGTTTCCATCGCAATATCGCTGCCATGCCCCATGGCAATGCTTACATCGGCGGCGGCTAATGCGGCGCTGTCGTTGATGCCATCGCCTGCCATTGCCACCGTTTTGCCACCGGCTTGCAGCATCCTGACAAATGCTTCTTTCTGCCGGGGCAACATTCCCGCACGATAATGAAGAATCCCTGTCTGTGCGGCAATCGCTTTTGCCGTCGCTTCATTGTCGCCTGTAAGCATATACACCTCAATACCCATTTGTTGCAATTGTCGTACCGCCTCTTTTGAGGTTGGCTTCACCGCATCCGATACGGCAATTACCGCCAGCGCTTCCCTGCTATTGGCAAACCACACAACCGAATTTGCTTTTTCGGCGTATTCACCGGCTTTTTCGAGTAATTTCCGGTCTGTTTTTATTCCGTTTTCATCGAGCATTTCTTTGTTTCCCACCACATAACTATCTCCTCCGACTTCGGCTTTCACACCCTTACCGATGACATTTTCAAAAAGCGAAACAGGAATTGACTGTCTGCTTGGAAAAGCTCGGACAATGGCTTCTGCCAGCGGATGTTCCGACTGCTGTTCAATGGCATGCAATATATCTTTTTTGCCCTTTTCATCGAGCCAAACGCTACCGTTTACTTCCGGTTTTCCTTCGGTGATTGTGCCCGTTTTATCAAGGATAACGGCATTAATCCTTTTTGCTGTTTCGAGGCTTTCGGCGTCTTTTATCAGGATGCCGCTTTTGGCTCCTTTGCCGATTCCTGCCATGATAGCGGTAGGAGTAGCCAATCCCAATGCACACGGACAGGCAACAATCAACACGGTAACCAGCGCCAGCAATGCCTTCGCAAAAGCATCTCCACCGGCAAAAATTATCCAGACAACAAATGCCAGCAACGCAATGCCTATCACCACAGGCACAAAAATTCCCGCTATTTTGTCTGCCAGTTTCTGTACGGGAGCTTTGCTGCCCTGCGCTTGCTGCACCATGCGGATAATTTGGGCAAGCATTGTATCTAAACCCACTTTTTCTGCCCGAAATGTAAAACTCCCCTTTTGATTGACTGTGCCTGCAAGAACGAGGCTCTCTTCCAATTTTGCGACTGGAATAGCCTCTCCGCTCAACATGCTCTCGTCAACAAACGATGCGCCGCCTGTAACAACACCGTCCACCGCTATTTTCTCTCCCGGTTTCACTAATAAAATATCTCCTTTTTGCACCTTTTCAACGGCAATTTCTTCTTGCTTTCCGTCTTTATGAATGATGGTAACCATTTTCGGTTGCAGCCCCATCAACTGTTTTATTGCCGACGAAGCGCTTCCTTTTGCTCTCTCTTCCAGCCATTTCCCCAAAGAGATAAACGCAATGATGACTGCCGCTGCCTCAAAATAGACGTGAGGCTGAACGCCCCGTTTCAGCCAAAAGGAAGGGAACAGGGTGTTGAACAGGCTGAACAGATAGGCGACTCCGGTGCTCAACGCCACCAGCGTATCCATAGTAACGGAGCGATGTGTTGCCTGACGCCATGCATTGATAAAAAAGCTGCGCCCAAACCAGAACAATACCGGCGTTGCCAGCGCCCATTCGATTTCGCTGGCATACGGCATATTCATAAAAAACATGCTGATTATCACGATGGGAACGGACAAACTAATTGCCCAAACAGTATGTTTTTTCAGTTTTTGAGATTCTTTTCCCCTGATTTCATCGACATATTCCGCCCCATTTTCCTGTTCATCCACAAGCATGTCGTAGCCCGCATCCTGAACCGTTTTGCGCAAATCCGCCGCCGTTGCCTCATCCTGATTATAGTCGATAAGAGCGCTGTTGGCAGCAAGGTTTACAGCGACATTGACGACGCCTTTCCGATTTCTCAACGCCGTCTCCACGTGCGCCGCACACGAAGCGCACATCATGCCAAGCACGGGATATGTTTTTTTGACAATCATAGTGAATTACAAAAGTACAAAATTATTCATGTACAAAAAAAAACACGGGTGCAATTGAGTGCAATTAGCTGATGCTTAAAAGGGCTGCAAGCCCGATATATATCAGGCTTTCAGCCTTCTAACGCCTTCCTAATCTGCGGAAAATCCGTGTCATCTGCGTTATCTGCGTTTGTTTTTATTTTATTCTTCGTGCCTTCGTGTCTTTGTGCCTTTGTGTTTACCATAAAAAAAGACGGTTACGTCTCTTTTTTCAAAACTGCGTTTTTTCACTTTAATGTGAAAAAGAGAGATAAATTCTATTTCTCAATGCAATATTTCGACAAAAATGCGTACCTTCGTTCCGTTTTTACATTGTTCAATATATAATATAATCCGTTTATAAACAGACAATTGCACAATTGAATTTTAGTTTCATGCAACAATATCTTGATTTATTACAGCGCGTGTTGAGCGAAGGTGTCCGTAAAGAAGACCGCACCGGGACGGGGACATTGAGCATTTTCGGTCATCAGATGCGGTTCAGGCTGGAAGACGGCTTTCCGCTGCTGACAACAAAGAAATTGCATTTGAAGTCGATTATATATGAACTTTTATGGTTTTTGAGAGGCGATACGAATGTGAACTATCTTCAAGATAATGGCGTGCGCATCTGGAACGAATGGGCAGATGAGAAGGGCGATTTGGGACCGGTGTATGGTCATCAGTGGCGATCGTGGGATGGTTATGACGGAGGTCATATTGACCAGATAAAAGAGGCAGTGGAACTGATTACGCATAATCCCGATTCACGGCGGATAGTTGTCAGCGCGTGGAATGTAGGGCAGTTGAGAGATATGCACCTGCCTCCGTGTCATGCACTTTTTCAGTTTTATGTAGCAAACGGGAAACTCAGTTTGCAACTCTATCAGCGCAGCGCCGATATTTTTCTGGGCGTCCCGTTCAATATTGCCTCGTATGCTCTGTTGCTGCGGATGATGGCGCAGGCTACCGGATTGCAGGCGGGTGATTTTGTCCATACGCTGGGTGACGCTCATATTTATGTTAATCATTTGGAACAGGTACATTTACAGTTGACGCGGATACCCCGTCCGTTGCCTCAATTGAACATCAATCCTCTCCGGCATGATATGTTCAGCTTTGAATATGATGATTTTGAACTTGCCGGTTATGAGCCTTATCCTCACATCAAAGGGGAAGTGGCGGTATAACTTTGGCATATATTAATTAAAAAACAATGAAAAAATTTACAACATACATTCCCAATACCATTACCTGCGGCAACCTGTTTTGCGGTTGTATTGCCACCTACGCCGGTTTCAGCGGAGAGTATGCAGGTGGTGTAACGTTTATTTTACTGGCGGGGCTGTTCGACTTTTTCGACGGTTTTGCCGCGCGGTTTTTGCATGCGTATTCGCCTATCGGGAAAGAGCTTGATTCATTGGCAGATATTATCAGTTTCGGCATGGCTCCTGCCGCCATGGTTTATTCGGTTTTGAGCGACAGTTTGCCGGCAGAGTGGTATTTCTTGAGTTATTCGGCTTTTCTCATCACCCTGTTTTCGGCATTGCGGCTGGCAAAATTCAACATTGACGACAGACAGCGTTCCACATTTATCGGGTTGCCTGTGCCTGCCAACGCTATTTTCTGGGCATCGTTTGTGTTTACCTCCAGCAGTTTGTTTGCGGTGATATATTGGGAGATATTTTTGTTGCTTATCGTGTTGTTTTGTTTTTTGCTGGTATCAAATTTACCCATGTTTTCGCTGAAAATGAAAAACTATTCGTGGGCTGAGAACAGGCAGCGATACAGTTTTTTAATACTGTCTGTGTTGCTTGTAGGGTTATCAGGTTTTAATTACGATGCGTTTTACGGTTCCTTTTCCATTGTAATCTGCCTCTACATCCTGTTTTCATTATATAATTATATTGTTGCCCGAAGATAATTTATCCAAAACGTTGTTTTCTTGAAAAAAAAGCGTACTTTTATCGCCAAATTTCTTTAATCATTTTATTATCTAATCAAAACATTAACAGTATGAACACACAGAAAAAGAGTTACTTACTACCAATCATCATGATGATCTTGCTTTTCGGCATGATCTCATTTGTTACGAATCTTGCCGCCCCGATGGGAATTGTGCTGAAAAATCAATTCGGCGTTTCCAATTCTCTGGGGATGTTGGGCAACTTCATGAATTTTCTTGCTTATGCCGTGATGGGGATTCCTTCCGGTATGTTATTGCGGAAAGTAGGCTACAAACAAACAGCGTTAATCGCTATTGTGGTCGGTTTTCTGGGCGTATTTATTCAATTCCTGTCGGGAGTCATCGGGAAATCATATACGGAAGGCGAGATGCTGCCTTTCTATATCTATTTGCTGGGCGCTTTTGTGTCAGGTTTCTCCATGTGCATGCTCAATGCCGTTGTTAATCCGATGCTTAACACGTTGGGTGGCGGCGGCAAAAAGGGTAACATGTTCATTCAGATAGGCGGTTCGTTCAACTCTCTGATGGGGACATCGGTACCTTTACTGGTAGGTCTTCTGGTAGGGACGGTAGCCAAAGCGTCTATTCCTGACGTCAATCCCGTATTGTTTATTGCCATGGGCATTTTTGCCATTGTCGGCATCGTTCTCTTCTTTGTATCCATTCCGGAACCGGAGCACACTATCAACAGAGTAATGAAAAGAGGTCAACACACTCCCTGGTCGTTCCGTCATTTTGTGTTTGGAGCTATTGCCATTTTCATCTATGTAGGTGTTGAAGTAGGCGTTCCGGGGACCGCAAACCTGTGGATGACTTCTTTCACTTCCGACAAGGCGAAAGCAACCATCACCGAATATCAAAAGCAGCAATCGGATGCTGTCTATCTGGCTCAATTGAAAGCTGAAGACAAAGCGAACACCGATAAGCTGGCGCAGGCAAAACTTGCAGGCGACAAGGAAGCCGTCAAAGAAGCTACTAAATATGAGTCCCGGCTAATCAAAAAAAATACAAATGAAAGCGCACAACAAATTGTGGATGGAAAAACAACAGCCGGCTTGGGAATAGCAACGAGCGTTGCCGGCGGCGTAGTGGGATTCTATTGGCTGCTGATGCTTATCGGACGATTGACAGGCGCAGCTATCGGAGCAAAAGTATCATCCAAAACCATGCTGATGGTTGCCTCAGCAACAGGCATTATTTTGGTTGGCGCAGCTATTCTGTCGCCTATGATTCCGGTAAAAATGCCAGCTTTCGATACGAGTGGCGGTACGCTGTCGGTCGGCATGGTGCAGGTTCCGATAACGTTCCTCTTCCTTGCGCTGGTAGGCATCTGTACATCTGTGATGTGGGGCGGCATTTTCAATCTGGCTGTAGAGGGATTGGGTAAATATGTTGCTCAAGCCACAGGTATCTTTATGATGCTTGTCGTAGGCGGCGGCATTATCCCTTATGTGCAAAATCTTGTAGCCGATGCCATAGGCTTCAATCTAAGCTATTGGATTATCTTTGCAGGACTTGCCTATCTGCTTTTCTATGCAGTGATTGGCAGCAAAAACGTAAACAGGGATATTCCTGTTGAGTAATTTATTGATAACAGGACATAGCCATTTTTAGTGAATGTCTATGTCCTTTTTTATTGACTGAATGTATGGAAAAGAAATATGCAACAGGCGTTGACATCGGTGCGCAAACTGCAAAAATCGGTGTAGTGGATAAATTTGGGAAAGTGATTGCGCAAACTGTTATTCACAGTAATGACACAGAGGACTTCGACGTTTTTTTGGAACATCTTGTCATGGCAATAACAGCCCTTTTGAAAAATGGAAACATTGACATTGAAGAGGTAAAAGGCGTTGGCGTTGGAGCGCCGAACGGCAATTTTAATACGGGAAAGATAGAGTTTGCGCCAAATCTTACATGGGGAAAAAGCAAAAGCATTGATTTTAATACGCAATTGAGAGAAAAAACGGGACTTCCCTGCGTGCTTACCAATGATGCAAATGCTGCCGCTATGGGCGAAATGCTGTATGGCGCAGCAAAAGGAATGAAACATTTTATTGAAATAACGCTGGGCACAGGTGTGGGTTCGGGCATTGTGGTGAATGGAGAAGTGCTTTACGGATACGACGGTTATGCAGGCGAACTTGGACACACAGCGATAGTGCATGACAACGGACGGCTTTGCGGTTGCGGGAAATACGGCTGTTTGGAGGCATATACCTCTGCAATGGGAATAGCGCGCACTGCAAGAGAATTTATAGAAACGAACCTTGATGTAAGCTTGTATGAAAAGGCGAGTTCGTTGCGAAAACTGATTAAAATTAACTCAAAAGATGTGTGCGATGAAGCGGTTGCTGACGACAGGCTGGCAATAGAAGTGTTCAACTTTACAGGACGCCTGCTCGGTAAGGCATTTGCCGATTTTGTAGCATTCAGCGCACCTGAGGCAATCATTCTTTTTGGCGGCGTTACAAAAGCCGGCGATTTGATAATGAACCCGATAAAAAACAGTATGGAAGAACACCTGCTCCCGATATGGAAAGGCAAAGTGAAACTCCTTTTCTCTGCCCTGAATGAGTCTGACGCCGCCATTCTCGGAGCCAGCGCGCTGGGCTGGGAAGCGAAAGAGTGAAATTCATGTTATAAGTGAACACAGTGGCGTTTTTTGTATTGTCGAAATTTCATTGACGCCATAACTGCAATACAACCTGCGCCACACAATATCGCTATCAATTATTTGATTAATAAAGTTATAAATCATTTTGTATCATTGTGAAAATGTTGTAACTTTGGCGTCAATTAGAGAGTTAGCGCGCAATCGGACAGCGCCACTGCCGTAATGAAGTACATAATAAAATTCAATTTTTTTTAAGCGGCGGAAAGGGATTGACCTCGCTTCAAGTTTT
>JGI20166J26741_10970003_pt1 | contig 14679 bp, 9 predicted proteins | sample TergutCu122P5_FD_26741 | JGI IMG/M metagenome (IMG submission 26741)
AACTACTTTGAGGGTGATTAGGTGTCCAACGCTCCAGGTAAGCCAGTTTCTTTTTCCCGGCCAAAGGTCGGATACTTTTCTAACAGACCACGTACATTTGGCAAGTTTTGACATGAAATTTCAGAAAGGAAATGCAGGGCTTACTTCTTTGTACCAATCAAAGTTTAATTTTAGGTTTCAGGCATAGACCACATCTTAAAAGGCACGGAGTCAATATGCAAATCACGTTTCAAAACATGCCTCTTTAATGTTATCGACCAAATATAATGGATCTGTGATGAAACAGAAATACATAATTTATACACACAATTCATTGCAGACATCCATTCACACTTAACATCTCAAAATTCCTATAACTTCTGTAGTTTCATTCAAAATCTATATTTCTGGGACTATTTCTAATATAAACAAGTTAAAAGGAAATTACCTGCTAAGCATCTGTCCATTGATGTGCTTAGCCAAATGAGTAAATTACAACTTGATTGCACAGAAGAATGTAACACAGTGGTGTAAGCAGAAAAATTTGGAAAATGTGACTAGTGATGGTGCCATGGTATACAAAGTTACATGCAAGTGGTGGCAAACCATTTGTACCAGTGCCAGGTTTGATACCAAATGAGAAAACAGTTGGCAGCAGTTACTACAAGCTTACCCTACATGTACATCTGGGGTTGCTTGAAAATTCTGTAGTTCATCGAACAACTCTTTTTCACAACGTACATAATTGCTGTTACTTCATATTTCCTCTCCAAACACTAAGTTACCTAGGTAACAACAGTTACAAGAAAATAAAACATTGTGTTAACATATCTGTTAGTTTGAAACGTGAAATACACTAAGTCAAATTTCAGAAGCTGCCTTGTAAAACAAAAGGAGAATGCAGTCTGTGTTGCTATCAAAACTATTTACAACATGAGAATTCAACAAAGTAGGAGAAATGTCTGCAGGGAGTATACTTCTGGTGCATTGCTCTGTTACTGTTCTTACAAGGTTTCTTCATATCTCAACAAAAGATACAAATTGATCATGTTTGATTCCTGCATCTATATGGACAACTGTCTCTTTGCCCTCAGACAGAACTTCAGAGACAGCAGTGTTTCACTTTATATTTAGATCAACTGCTTCTTTGACCTCAATGCATCCCTCACAGAGACATGTATGCCCATTAAGAAGACCAATCACATAAGTGTATGTACGTCTTCATCTAAAATGTCATAAACTTTGTCTAATTTAACCAAAATAAGAATACACTGAAAAATCCCATTAGTCACTCTGCACAACTGCTATGCAAAGGCTACTAACAACTGTTTTCACAATATGCAGCAGAAGATATATCATGATGCTCACCAAGGTGGTATTTAAGCAACAATGACAACTGACATCACCTCCATTATTTTAATACATGTACCATGCATCTTTTATTATTTTGTACTATGACCAACAAATGCACAATTATCTCACAAAATATCACACTCTACACTCCTACATGTTTCAACACTAATGTGTCATCCTCAGGGAGCTTGTAATCAATGCCCTGCCAAGTTACACGAGTATTTTAAATGCAGCTGTTGGTAATATAATTTATAATTAAGATTATAATTAATTATAATTCTAACCAATATAATTAGAGGTGGACCCCTGTATCCGCGGGTGACATGTTCCAAGACGTACTGCGGTTACGTGAAACCGCAGATAATACCGTACGCTACATATAATGTGATATTCGTGTAACATGCATAAATACAGTAAAGTTTAATTGATAAATTACACACACTAAGACATTACCAACATTAAATAAAGTATACTGTACACTACATCATACATTTACAGTGTACTTTCTCTCTCTCTCTCTCTCTCTCATATGTATGACATTTTAGCCTAATCCTCAAGAGATAATAGAGCAATGAAAAAATACAGTACCTGTACTGTACAGTATCATGTACAGTTTCAAGGGATAACAGAACAATAAAAATCATGCTTTTCCATCAAAGCACTGCATAAGCAATAAAAAAACGTGTTATTGTTACACATTTTACAACGAAAATCATATGTACGCACCTGTAATAAGAAAATTTTATTTGTTAAAAAATATCTTAGCCTAATATGGGTATTCACTGACTTCTCCATTCTTCTCGTTGCTTTCTGAACACAAACACTGCGATAACGTGGCAACTAATTCAAACAGTGAGAACGCTAGAATCACAATGGTGGTTAAGTCTGCAGGGAAGCATAGGTACAGTAAGAAAGGAGACGAGTCAAGTATTGGGTGTGTTTGGGCTGCTGGATTTCACCATGTTATGGCCTGTTCTCACTTGGCACGCATTTTGAAACTTATGTATCCTTTATTTCTTTAATTTTCGAAATTTTTTGGGGGGCCATGGTAAACTGCAGATAACTGAAACCATGGATACTGAATCCATAGATATGGGGGTCTGCCTGTAATTATAAATTGTATTACCAACAGCTGCATTGAAGATACTTGTTTAACTTGGCAAGGCATTGATTACAAGCTCCCTTAGGATGACACGATAGTGTCAAAACATGCAGGAGTGTAGAGTGTGATATTTTGTGAGATAACTGTGCATTTGTTAGTCATAATACAAGATGACATCACCTCCTTTTAAGTGCATTCTTGAAAATGTGAAGAGCACCTATTAGTTTATCATATGTCTGTCTGTCTCTCTGTATGTATCAGCTTGGCTTCACCATACAGATTTTCATTAAATGTGCTATGTTGTAAAAATTCAAATTTGGTTACAAACTAGATGAAAATATAGGGAACCTGACATGACAACCCAAGTATGGTTTGTTGCCGGCAAAATAAGATTGTCATAAAAGGCCTGTCTTTGAGGGAAATGTTATCAGTCTGTTAGGACAACTGAGAAGGTATAAACATTACACTAATGCACGACATGTTATGTTACACATACACTCCCAATGTAAATCTGGTACCAGGCAGGGAAAAATTTCAATATATCTGTCACATGACACAGCCAGTTGACATGTTTGTACATTTCAACTTCACACCAAATTTTTCACAGTGTTAATGATGCAACTGGCTGAAGATCAGTTGATTCATAAGCGTTTTATTTACCACACCAAATTTAAAGTTGCTTCATTGTGGTTTGCACCATACTGACCTCAGGATCATGCAACAGTATTAAATTGGTTATTAGCATATATTCTAACTTTCAATGAAATATGCTATAAAACTCACACTGCAATTAATCTGCAGCTCTTTTCTTGTCTGTGTCAATGAAGCCAACAAATTATACAATATGATGATGATAGTGACTACTGGTGGTGGTAGTGATGGTGACAGTTATGTTCCATCACATCTTAAACTGTGCATCTGTCTATGTTTTGGAGGGCATGTGCTCACTTGACATACTTTTCCATGAATTTGCGGTGGAACTCTGAGCGCAATGAGTCATTGATGAATTGTTGATCCTTCTTCTTATCTGGCTCAGACCGTGCACAGTTCTTGAACACTACATCATCATCCCACCGCCGCTTCACCTGTATATACAAAGCATATTCAGTAATGAGGGACATCAACTAACATGTGTGGCTGCAAAAGTGCCTCAACCACTTACCTTCAGGTCTCCTTTCTGAACCTGGGAAGCATAGTTGAGCAATGGATTTCCACTGAGGATATTCTCCATTCGAATTCTTTCTTCTTCTTGCCGCTTCTCAGTCTCCTGCAGCGTAAAAAACCAACATTAATGGAGATTTTGTCTAAGGTGCCATTCTCAATAAACTATTTCCAGCAGGCAACAAAATATGTCTGAACATAATGCACACCATATACTTTCTGCATGAAAATGTACCACGTTTTTAAAAACTAATACAAAATTTCTGTAACATTATGTTTTTAATATAGTTTACATATTATGACTGAAACTTCATCATCATCATCATCAATAATAATCACCATGTCACAGTTAGGCCTTTATAGACCCATTTCGGCCTCATCTAACAGTCTCTTCAAAAGTCTTCCAGGTAGTCTTCATCCATTTGGCATGCAATTCATTCTGAATTACAGACTAAAACTTAATGTTGTAAAATAGTAATATCTATGCTGACAGACATGTCTAATTTCACTCCCAATTTGGTAAACAAATGGACAAAAGCATGCTTCAGAAGCTTGCAACAAGATACAAAAACAAAGTTTCACATTGATTACAAGAGCTGTAACCTATCAACACGGACAGATGTTACCAGATGAGATTACAGGCTTACAGCTACAACAATTAAAAAAAAACATTGCTAGCAAGAACCACCATCTGTCCATGCATGTGGTATGAATGATTCTTAGAAGCATGGTCCATTATTTTACTGCAAGTATATTAAGGGTTAAGGCAAGGCTGGACGGTGATGTAGCCTCATTTCATAAGAGCATAACTGCAAAACCATAAGTTTAGCAGTATTGCACTACTGAAAACCATGACAGACAACATAACAGGTAAAGTTATCCCTATATATGATGTGAAGGCACATTACAGTGTGGTGGTACAAAACCAGACATTTTTAACTTTGGCATTATATGTGTTAAGGATTTAACATTCATTAAATAATACTACATATTACTAAACCTGTGTGGCATTTGTGTGACTTACAAGCTGATAAAATTTGAATAGGTTATCCTGCAGTTCCTGTAGTTTACAGTTACCTTGGCTGTTTGCTCCCTACTTACGCGCTTGGCTTGCTCCATGGCACGCTCCTTCTTGATGCGCTGTAACTCTGCTAGCAGCTGTGTTGTGTCATCATCACTGTCAGGATCATCAGAATTCTCCTCATCAAGCGGATCATCTGCATCCAGACTTGCCGCTGGCACCTGGTCCAGTTTGGGACGCTTGCCACTGTAGATACACATATTACCACATCACGGAACTCCTAATCATTCACATAAGGATTAACCCTTATCCTGCTAACGTGGAGAATATGGTGAGCATCTAGTAATGCCAGCAGATGGAAGATGAGATTTAATTCGGCGTTTAAAGGGTTAATAGTTATAACCTAACCTCAGCAGCTGATACAGAAATGAACATGAAGAACTTGGAGGAGAAAATATCAAATATCACTGTACGGGCACTCACTTATGCAATTTTTTAAGTGATACAATTTAGCTCTGACACCTATGTGAAATAAAACATACTCCACCAGCTTCACTTCCTTCACACGTGTAAATATTTATTGCTCATTACAAATTAAATGTGCCTAAATGAAAAACTTGTGTCAGATGCAGGTGATTGGTACCTGGAATTCTTGGTGCTGTGGACACACGACACCATGCAGTGGCTCCAAAACCATACCCAGATATAATTAAATACTATATAGTAGTGAGGGGCCTGGGGTGGCGTAGTGGTTAAGGCACTGCACTACTACTAGTCGGACAGTCCCAGGATCGATTCCCGGTGGTGTCACTGGGGATTTTTTCTGTGGCTCCCCCTGACTGAACCATGTGCCCTGGGGCCTACTCAGCCTCTGAAAATGAGTACCAGGGATTTCTCCTGGGGTAAAGGCGGCCAGTGCGTATGGCTGATGACCTACCACCCTTGTAGTGCCGAACGTCACGAAAATCAGGGGCCTTAACTGACCCGGAAACCCCTTGGGCCACCTCGGCCTGTTGCGGGATGACCTTTACCTTAATATAGTAGTGACATCATCCAGTGCCAAACACACACACTCTTGCTGCACTAGCAGAACTGTGCCTATGAAGTGGAAGGTCATGTAACTATTCCTACAGGTAATTTGACAACTGTTATTTGTGGAATGAAACATACTGTGTCACTGCCTCTGGCATACGCCTCTCACGGGCTCCACTTTTCTCTTTCTCACGTTCTTCCAATTCCTTTCTGAAGTCTCTGGAGCGCAGTTCTTCAGAGGTCCCCTGTCCATGTTCCCTGAAATTTGACATGGGCGGCATGAATTATTTATCACAGACATATGTCGTCTCCTACAAAAATAAATCTCTGAATCATACATACATACACTCACTCACTCTCTCTCTCACACACACATATATACATTCCACTGATCCAACATTCAGCCATCAGCGGATGAATAGGAAACATGTCAGGTACTATAGGTCACTCAAAGCAAGATGGTCAAAGAAACATATTAAATAAAAGTATATACAAGGATATGTTTGAGAAACAATGTAATAAATACAGGGTCTGACCTTACAGAAAAAAGATAAGAAAAATGTTCTATATAAAAGAACTACAAGAGCTAATCAACAGATAAAAAAACTACTAAAAATAAACTAGAGCTAATCGTTTGATAAAAATTCTTCTATGGAATAGAAAACATGTGTAAGTAGATATTCCTTAAAGCAGACTTGAAAATTGTCTTATCATTTTTAAGTCCTGAGATTGAAGGTGGTAATTTGTTGAATATCTTAACACTAGAATAAGTAGTACCTCTCTGTATAGTAGCAAGTGTAATTGAAGGTATGTGTAAATGATTCTTATATCTTGTATTAATCTTGCGAACAGAGGAATTAGTTTGAAAATGATGTAAATTGTCAACAGCAAACAACATTAAAGAATAAATATACAATCTTGGTATGGGTAAAAATCTCCAATTTTTTAAACCATTTCATACCAGAACTCCTAGAACTAATTCCCAGCACAGTTTGCAATATTTTTTTTTGTTAGGAATACGTTATGCACAGAACTAGTATTGCCCCAAAATATTATTCCATAATTAACCAAAGAGTGAATATGCGAAAGGTCCTCAAAGTTTGAATGTCAAGTACATGAGATAATCTTCTCATCATATAACAAACTGAACTTAGTTTATGTAGTAGATAATTTATATGAATCTTCCATGAAAGTTAACTGTCTAGTTGGAGACCTACAAGTTTTATGCTATTTCTTTCAACAGGTAAGTGTTCAGAAAAAGTTACATGCAATGTGAAATATGAAAATTTTGAAGGAGTAAATTTTACTATTTTAGTCTTTTCCATATTGAATACCAGCTGATTGGCCTGGAACCATTTCAGAGTGTTGTATATAACTATGCTGAAATTTCTATTAAGATCTTCATAGCAATTTGCCTAAGCTGCACCCACAAAGAAAGTCGACGCTTATGTATCATATCATGCATACACATGTAGATGTTAGACCAAGTGTGTTGCACACACAAGCAAGCAAAGGGCTCAAAATCTTTCTCAAATATATTCAGTAGAGTCATTCTTAAATCGCCTATTGCAAAGTCTCGGCGGTTGTATTACAGTGTATACAAGAGTCCGTGAAATATGTTAGCAATACTATTGTGTACCTGTATTTAAGTTTGTTGTGCGAAGGTAAATCCCTACTTGAATACTGTCTTGATATTGCGGAAAGATCCTTTTCTCCACGGCCCTGCCCACCACGGGCTGGCTCGAAAGTTGGCCTAGCCGCTGTAGTCATATTTCCAGTCGGCAAATGACACTGGTGTTTCACCTATCTCTTCAACTGTCAAATATAATTATATATCACCAAAATCATCTCACGGTAAACTACGTCCTCGCAGCAAACTCATGCCCATCAGTACAGACGTCGAATAAACACACGCGTAATATACTTAATCATGGATCACAAGGTATACACCACGCAAACGGAGCACTGTTCGGATTGAAATCTCGTCTATCAGCACAGATCGTACATGTAGCTGCCAGGGATCCATCGTGTACATCGATTCATTCTCGTTCACGCACAGACTATCGATACCTCACGTTTTTCGGCACGGGTTACACGCTACCAGTCATGGAACCCATCGTTCACGGCAGCTACGGACCATTTTCGTTCACCTGTTCCAAAATGTATTCCTTGATTCTATCTGGGCTAGGAATTACAGTGGTTAATAGTAAGTCGTCGCAGTGTAAAGTAGGTAAGAATCCAAATCTATCATTTCATATGTCTCTATATTGATAGAACAAGGTCTGTTTTGAGCAGCAAGTATTTTTCCAACAAGTCAAAAAATACCCCGCATTTTACGAAATCCAAACGTTGAGGGATTCAAACCTTCCGTCGCGATGTAGCTGAGATCTTGGTTCTTTTCACATGTTACGGAAGTAGGCAGGTATCTGGCTGCCGACTTTTCGAGACAACCTGTGGGTCGAATTTTGAAGAGTGAGGCATTCTTCTTGGGCTGCTTGACCCTTAAGATGGGATCGACAGGTCCCGAAATGACGGGAACCCTAACAGTCTATGCCGCGTAACATTTCAGAAGATGCAAGGCCTGAGCCCAAAGTTTTTTTACTCTGTTCACAAGAGTACGCCACATGTCCCCATACCGAAACAGATTAATGGCGCCTTTATTTAATAGGCGATGTACATATCATCGAAAGGATGATAATATTGAAATTCAAATACCGCAACCCGTAATTATGTTGTCTCTCTAGCCCACAGAGAGGAGCTGGTTGATCTCCAAATATTCGTCACTCCAATAAGTTTTTGCTTTAACATAGTTAACGTAAATAGGACCAGAATGCATCAAAACTTACTGGACTCAAAGAAGAAGACTAAGATGAAAATGATGGAGATAAGAGTGTTCACTTAACAGTGTTTGCGATGGAGGTAAGACGGTGGTATACCATTCCTATCCGTTTTAGAACTTATAAAAAAATTTGTTTCCTTGCGCAAATTTTAAATCCTCTACATTTTATTCAAATTTCACTAAAAAAAATAATTACTGATAAAAATCTTCTCGGACGGATAGCCGCCAGGAATCGAAACGAAGTTCATTTTTATGAATACATGGATATGGAATCAGAGTAAGTTTATGAAATGTCTCCCTTCAACACCGAATTGTCACGGAGACTCCTGAGGAGATTTTGGTCATTTTTAGTTATCGTGAAAGCTTCAATGCTAATACGCTTCATTATTTTTATTTTTAACTTTGATGTCGTGTATTCAATACACGTGTAACTGGAGAACCGTTATACCTGTGTTCAGCACCCAAAAACTCTCCTTGCCTTCACTTTAACTTTAAAACATTTCCATGTTATTTTTGTACACGAAGTATACGCTTACTCACTTACTTTCTCCGTGGAGCATAGTCCTTCTTGAGAAGTTAACAGATTTTCAACTAGTCAAGAAATTCCCCGCATTTTATGGAACCCGAAGGTTAATAACCGCAGTCACAAGTCCCCGCCACCTGTCCCTATCCTGAGCCAGCTCAATCCATTCCACACCCCCACATCCCACTTCCCGACGAACCATCTTAATATTATCCTCCCTTCTACGCCCAAGTCACCCAAGTGGTCTCTTTCCCTCAGGTTTCCCCACCAAAACCTTGTATACGCCTCTCCTCTCACCCATACGCGCTACATATCCAGCCCATCCCACTCTTCTCAATTATATCACCCGAACAATTTTGGGTGAGGATTACAGATCATTAAGCTCCTCATTATGTAGTACCCTCACCTCGTCCCTCTTACGCCCAAATATTCTCCTCAACACCCTACTCTCAGACACCCTCGACCTACGTTCCTCCCTCAAATACGAAGTATACACAAGATGGTGAATAATGTGGAAATGTGATGGGCAAAAAGCCAGCCCGGAAATGAAATTTGCTAACAGAACAGAAATTGGACGCTGTTGGTGCTCAACTTGAAACGTCACCAAGAAAATCTCTTAAATAACTAGCTCAGGGGACGAGTGTTTCGACAACATTTGCACGAAGGCCATAAAATTGTTACAACTGCGACCGTATAAGACGATAGTTCATTATTTGAAGGAACATCATGAGGTTGCAGGAATACATTTTTGTAATTGGTTTCTTCAGTCTGTACACGATGGAGAGGCTGATCCACAGTTAGTGCTTTTTTCTCTGTAGAGGCCTGGCTTTCCTTAAATGGAGAGGTGCATTCTCAGAACTGGTAATGAAGTGCAGAAAATCCAGGACTTATTCCATAACTCCCTCTTCATGACGAAAAAAATTAGTATTTGTTGTGCGATAAGTGCGAGCAGGGTAACTAGGCCCATCTTTCATGGCGAAAAATTTAATGCTGTCAGGTATATAAACAACCTCCTATGCACTTTTTCCTCGAGGCAACAGAAGAAGAAAAGTTATACGACTTTTTCCAGCAAGATTCTGAAACACCTCTTTGGTTCATGTAAATTTCACAGTGTTGCGAGATGTTTTCCACTGCTACGTAATTAACCGCGGTCTGTGGCTCCAGCGATTAAATGATTTAACTTCTTGTGACTTTATTTGTTGGGAAGTTTAAAATAAAAAACTGTATAAAAAATCCCCACACTCTGGACGAACTAAGAAACAACACCCGTCGCGAAACTTCAACTGTTTCCGGAGAATCACTTCGGACAGCTAGCAATAACGCGTCGTTGGTAATTATTACTACACGCTGCGTAATAACGCAGAACAGCATTATCTCTCATCTCCTTCGCGGCGGAAGCTTGAAATCACCATGTGTCTAGCTCCCACTGTCACCCCTCCCGGGACGCGACATACGACGCAACGCTGGCGGATCGTCGGGGCGGCGCTGACCGGTCAAGGAGGGGACTAATACCCTATACAGAGGCGTTATTTTGTCGGGTATTTATTGTTCTCCATATCGCTTCCTGCATCTACATCTTTGTGCGTAGTAGAACAGGCGGGAGTTGCATGTTTCTAGACTTGTTCGACAAAGAACTGCAAAAAGCGACTGTTAGTAACACCCCGTCCTATTTCCCGCATGGAATATTTCGACTCCCACTGTACAGATTTTCGTGAAATTTTAAGTCGGGGACTTTCACTAAAACTGATTTGTAGATTCAGTTTTATTACAGTCTGACCAAAACAATAAGGCACTGCACTTTAAGACATTTTCTATGGCGTCGCTGTACGGTAGTGCGTTGGCGGGGGAGAGCAGTGGTGCTACCGCAGAATTCAAGAGGCGGTAAAATTAATATTTTAAAGGAAAAAGTTTAACTTTCTGCGCTCAATATATTTTGTATTGCTGGGCAAAATAAAAGAACATTCCACAAAAGATCACGATTTTTTTAAGTTTATAATTTATGCGGGGCGGTCAATGATTCCTCGTCCTGGGCACCAAAAGACCTAGCTACGCCACTGGAGCTCTGTAAATTTGTTACTATCAAGCAAAATTATTATTTATTTTAAACAAACTTAAGAAAAGGCTGTAAAGAAATTAAAAATACACATATTACTTGGCATACAACTGTCTGAAAATCGTGCCCTTTACGAGCAAATTACATGATGAAGATCTAAATATTTTATAGCGCCACACATAAGTGACTTGCATGCCGAGTACTTCAACTTACCAAATATATACCAATTTGCGGTCACACGAATGAAAACCGAAATATTACGGAACGAATTAACTGTCATTATGATGTTTGGTTGCATTGTACTACACATATTAGGCCATGAAAAAGCAGTGTTTCCATTCTGTGAATAGAAGAAAATGTGTGAATAAATTGTGAATTAAACATTCAGCCCTTCCGAGATGTAAAGGCATATCATTCCACTGGTAAACAGTTATAAGACGTTTCGAATGATCGTAGTGCCTTCACCGGCAGGGTCAAGTACACCACGAAGACTTAAATCGTCAGCAGCACCGCTGTAACTACTCAAATCTGGGTTTTAGTTCGTTTGTGGAACAACATACATAAACCTAGAACCCTGAATTTCTGGATGCTCGTATATGTATGTATGTATGTATATACATATATATATAATGGATGGTAATTGTACACAGTAACCGGACACGTAATTATTCTTTCGACAACTCCCATTTTCGCCACAAATCTAAACGCACAGACATCTCGGATGAGAAAGCGTACGTCCGGCCGTGATCCCGAGCCCCAGCCGCAGGGCGCTCGCCGCAACAACTCACTTCTCAGTCGCCGCCATGCAGGCGTGGGTGATGCTGTGGCTGTTTCCTGCGCTCTCGCGCGCGGCGCTTTCAGGCCTCTACGTTGATAACGGCGTGGACCGTACAGAAATGGCACGGGCTCTGACTCTCAGCGAACGACGCGAGGTGGAACACGAGATTCTCAGTCTGCTGGGACTCTCCAGTCGTCCATCGCGCGCCCCGCCAGGCAGTGCGGCGCCGCAGTTCCTTCTAGACGTGTACAAGTCCATGCTTGACTCGCCCCGGGGCGACTTGAACCTCAGCGGTCGCGATCTTAACGCCATCAAGGAAAGTGACGTCATCATGAGCTTCGCTAGCCGCAGTGAGTTCTTTGCTCGCCCACTGTTAGGTCTCTTAATTGGAACTTCCTGTTCCGGTCATAGTATTTTATTCTGCAGGAATGAATGCTAACAGTTCAGCAGTCCTCCAGTCCCTTGTTCCGTTTGGTCAGAATTACATAGCACTCTGAAATGGTTATAAATATAAAATTATAATAAATATAGTTAGTTTGCTTGTAGAGTCAGGATTCATTTCACTGTACTATACTTTAAGTGTTGAGCCATTTCATAATGACCGGTATGTGCCGGCTATCCACAGGCGACGCCCATCAGAGTGGATTACGGCATGAAAGGGGGCGGCGTCTTTGGTTTGATGTGAGCGAGGTGCCAGCTGGTGAGCGCATTGTGAGTGCGGAACTGCGATTGTTCCGATCGGAAGGCTCAGCACCTCAGCGGGCTGCAGTTAGTGTATACCAGATAGTAGCAGATGAAAGGGGGTGAGTTGTGTAGCTTTTTTCATACTTAAAATGCAATGTCTGCAGGAATCTGGTCTCGTCTTGCGACGGGATCGCATGTGTGAAGTTTGCTGTGATAGAATACGTGCAGAATGCTGCCTCGTATCGTTGGATTGTGCTAACTGTGCCCCTTCCTTTACAGCGAGAAGGGCCTGGTGCTGGTTGACAGTGTTTCAGTGGGCCCCGCAGGGAGCTGGCTCGTGCTCAATGTGACAGACCCCCTTAGCTCCTGGGTAGCCTTCCCGGACTTGAACCTGGGGATATACCTCTCAGTGCACCTGCCCAACAAGCCCGGTGAGTAGAGGCAGCTTACTCTTCCAAACCGTATTGTGCCCAAGGCAACGCATTCCTAAAGTAAAAGTAAACAGTTGAGACGCAAGGACAATTGTCACGTGACTAGGACGAACATTCTTGAGGCCACAAGCTACGCACTTTCCAGCGTTATATGAATATAGGGTGGCCGAGGCACACATTACGATAAACGTTGATAACTTTGGCGTTATTAGCCACAGTGCACGCGCCGAATACCCTGTACGCACCCTTACGTTTTTTTTTGTTCTGATGCGTATATATGGTGGCGTAAATAAATTGTGCATTTAGCGCTCACTGCATGTTTACCACCAATAAAAGTAAAGCCTATTCAGCCTACGTAAAATTTTCGTCGAAATTCGATCACAAGAGCAAACATGTTATATGAAAGCCCAGGCACATTTTACATATATTTCAATTACCTTAACAGATAAATATTAGGACAGTTACAAGAATCCATTGCTTGACCCCCACCCACTCTTTTTTTTTCTCCGCGAATGGAGCCGAAAACTGGACAAGCAGAGCGATGCCATGTACTCTGGTCCATGGGTTGCCAAGTTTTGGAAACAGGGCTGCATTTGCATGGCACAAAAATAGTCTTTTAGGTGGATTCAGGGATTTTGAGTTGCTCTCTCCAGCCAGGTCATTAATTCGCACAATGGGTCATGGATGTGCAACTGAAACTAGTTCAGATTTTTTCTGTGACCGCTAATTAATGAATGTGGACACCTGGGGAAAAAGTCAAGTGACTGGAATGTAACTGCATGTGACCTTTTAGCTATGCAGCTTACCCTCTTTGTAACTTACACTGTAAGGGATGAAAAGTTGCATGGCACAGCAGCATATCATGAGTGCAATTTGGGTACTAACTCACTTTTTCTTGCACCAGCAGTTAAACTGTAGTACAAGTACATATTAATATACAGCTTCAGTGAATCAGGAATACATTTGTAGATGTATTTGAATACTTTATCCCATTTCTCATAACACTAACCTCAGTGTTCAGTGTTGTAGAAGTGGAATTAACTTCTTTTATTTCTAATGGGATCTGGCTGAATTGACAAAGGTGACTCTAATGCATTTTTTTTTATTTTTGTACTTGACAGTCCAGTCATACCTGAATACTGCTGTGCAGGAGGTGTTATTTGAATATGGCTGGGTCAGAGTACCAAGATTTTATAAAGTAAAATGTTTATCTTGGCAATTATTAATGAAGGACAAATGCTATAAAATGATAGGAAATGAGTCAATCAGCATGAGTAAATTAATATGAAATGTGAAAACAAAACAAAGACTCTGGGGACTGCAATGTAGATTTCTAAGAGAATGAAGTTTCACACTTTACATTTGATGTTAACATACCAGATGTTGCACAGGAGGAATTTATCAGGATGATAAATTCAGTTATTAGTCATAAATTTATCTTCCTTTTTGGACACTAAGTTTTAGGTTCATGGGCCCTTGGATTATCCAGCATTGGCAAATGTTTTGAAAATTCTTCCTTCCTTTCCAACGACTTACAGATGTGAATTTGGGTTTTCAACTATTTAATTACATAGATTTCAGTCAACACAACAATAAATAACAATTATGTTTACAGTTTATAGTGACATGTTTCGGCTCGCATGAGCCATCTTCAGGCTATGATTAGAACTATATTTGTTTACAAAGTCACTGTGCCTATTCCAGGATCCCAGAGGCTTACATG
>JGI20166J26741_10971114_pt1 | contig 14665 bp, 14 predicted proteins | sample TergutCu122P5_FD_26741 | JGI IMG/M metagenome (IMG submission 26741)
TTTGGATATAGGTGTTTTGGGTTATATCGGTATAGTTTAACATAAGGAACACCCTCCCGAAGTTTGGCCCTTTCCTCCTGTGACACCCTGTATATATAATTTGTGCATTTAGGCTATCACACTGTTATTGTCAGTGGTGCCTTTTCGAAACGAAGTAGCCATGCCAGTGCCACAATAATACCGCATTAAATTAATCTACACAAAATTTTCTCACAGTGTCGACCAGTACGATATTTTGCGATCATGCTCTCTAGGACTTCAGTAGCAGCGACTGTCGTGAATACAATGTCATTATGGTCTATGATATTTTAAACGATTCTACTGTAATACTGTTCAATTATCTCTAAAACTGCGGGACTTGGGATAGAATGGCCGGGACGCAGTACACGTTTCATTTTGCTTTGCAGATTTTTGGGAAACATTTTTCCCCCCTCTGCATTTAAAGAATTATGTGGGAGTTACACGAAAATGCATGTGGGTTGCCAGGTGAAGCATACATTACTTGTGTTTTATAGTTCCATTAAAATTTGGTTATATTTGACGAGACTTTTACGGATTATTTTTAAATACCTCTAAAGCAACTTACACAATTACAATTGTTAAAAAAAAGGTTACACGTGCTTAATTATTTTGAAAAAGAGCTGTAATCAATACCTTTGCAAAACGTTTTATATACTTTGCAAGAACATCTACAGGCAGCATTGTAGTAATTGTGTGTATTGGGAAGTGGGGTTAATATAATTACCCATATTCTCGTAATTTTATAGGTTGTGCTAATCATGTGGTGGCCTTTGATTGTGGAATGTTCGTGTATGATGTGTTTTTTTTTTTTTTTTTTGTTAGTTGGCATGGTATGTTTATTGATGTGAGTGGTCCAGTGTTACGTAATGTGACTCTATGGGTGGCAATAAATTCTAATACTAAATACTAGTACTAAAACTAAGGTAAACAAAATTTTCCCGGCAGTTGTGTTTCACACATTTTGTTTGACGGAAATATTAGCGTTGCACGTGCTACTGATTTCGGCAGTCGGTTTGGTGATGTTCAGAAATGCGATGTGGTCTAATCTGGTTGTAAACTTTGATCCACTTGATATAAATACAATGAAAAGCTTGAATACATGGAATGCGCAAACAAACCTTGATCGCATGTTGATTATTGTTATTATTATTTTTATTTTATTTATTTATTTATTTTTTTTTTTTTGGAATCGTTTAAACAATGATCAGTGTCTGCGTGACAAAAAAAAAACTGAAAGTTGCCACTAATCCGTGCTCACGGTAATAGTTGCGTTTAACAGCAGATGACATGTCAGTTATACTCGGTCTATGGACTGTACGTTGAACCCACACCGAGTCGACATGGCGAATGATGCTGTGAGTAGAAGGGAAGCTCGACGTCGACGTATTTTGGAAAATTCGGAACATAGATTACAAAAAATTACTGGAAGGAGCGATACAATAACGAAGGGTAACGGTGAAATGTGTTAAGTGTATGTTGTATTTAGCATGTCAATTTGAATACGCCATCGTTCACCACTTGGCTTTTTTGTGTGTAGATCATTCTCAATAAAATTACCTTATTTTGCAGTGACGTTTGGTAATGAAGAGGGTTCATTGGGTACCCAGAATCATACATTCTCGCGAGAGACGACAAATGGTCCAGTTCAATTAGCCAATTCTGCTACCGAATTTCGTAGTACTTGCTGTAATTCGGGGTTTCAAGCTAAAAGCACCTACTCGGAAAGACAGTCTCTTCTAGAACCAGAACAGTGGAATACATCTAGCACGACTAGTGAATTATCACATCATCAGGATACACATGTATATACTCCAAGCAGTTTACATTGTTTTTATGCTGCCAGATTGCATTTAATTTGCCTTGCAGTTTTCGTCAGGATTATGCTTACTCTAGACTACGGGTTTATGTTCGGTGAGGTAAGTTACACGTATGTTATTGTGCCAGAGTCGAACAGCATGTGATTGATTCAGACATGAAGTTGGAAAACTGCATTTTTATGGACGTATCATGTGCTGACAACAATTTTAATTGATTAAGGAGCTCAGGGTCAGGGTGGATATAGTTGTTGAGTCCCAGACAAGTGTACACACACTCCTACACACATTTTATGAGGCGTGACAGAATTATAGTTTTTGTTGTGAAGTGAAGTGATGACCTACTTTATATAAAAACCTTACATTTAGTTTGTGGAAATTGGATTACCATCTCATTTGAGAGTCTTAAACGTAATGCAGTTACTGGCCTAATAAAAATGCATATTCAAAATTATTCTATAAAAGGAAGGCCAAAGTGTATCAGAACTAAAGCACAAATATATAGGTATCTACATTATTTTCGTATTTCGTTTTGTGACTGTTCTCAGTTATAATTATGCATTGTTTAATTAAATATGGTACAAGTGATGCATCTATACCAAGTGTTTTGTAAATTAAAGTACATTCTTAACCAGAATGTTTGGGCATTGCTTTGCCATTTTGAGGGGTTTGTTACAAGTGACTATAGAGCTTCTGAAAATTTACTTTATTCCATGGCAATACAGTTCACTTAACACCCTAATCTTTTGTCTACACAGTGTGGTCCAAAAGTTTTAGGACTGATTTTTTAAAAATTGAAGACATGCCTTTTTTTTTTAATTCAAAATATGCTCCATTGGCATATATACAGGTTTCTGTGTGGTCGTACAGTTTCTGAAAAGCTGCCGAAAATTCTTCGTTTTGAACCTTCTTTAATTCATCAGTTATGACTACTTGGATCTCAGCAATATCCGCAAAGTGGAATCCTTTAAACTTCATTTTTAACTTGGGGAACAGAAAATAGTCTGGCAGAGATAAATCTGGAGAGTACAGGCAGGTGGGGGTGTATATGTGTGTGTAAATGGTTGTAACATTTTTTGGGGTCAAAAATTGGCAAACACGTGCAGCTGTGTGGGTGCATTATCATGCAACAAGAAAAGTATCTCAAAAGCAGAACGCAGCTGAACAAACCTGTTGAATGCGCTTCCATAGGCGATCCATTCCTCCTCTATAAAATTCTGCATTTACTGTTTTTCCCTCTGGTAGAAATTCTTTGTGCACTATGCCTTGGGAGTCGAAAAAACTGTCAACATGGTCTTAATGCGGGACCATTAGAATTTCAGTTTCTTCGGCCAAGGTGATGTCTCACCAACGAAATCAGAATTCTCTCACTTTGTTTCGGGGTCATAGGCAAAACACCGGGTCTCATCTCCCGTAATAATTTTGTTTAAAAAAATTTTTGTCTGCATCAGCCATTGTGATAATGTCCTGGCAAGATGTGACTCGATCTTCCCTTTGCTCAGGTGTCAAGGAGTGTGGAACAAAAGGTGCACCCAACTTTCTCTCTCCCAAATCCTCTTTCAGAATCCGAAGAACTACAGTTTTGGGAATGTTCAAAGATTCTGCTACCATTCTTGATGTAATTCGACAGTCTTTTCTGACAAAATCAGCAACAGCAGCAATGTTCACCTCAGTTCGAGTCGATGTTTGACGTCATCTTCTACCAGCTCCATTCCATCTCAAAATCGAGAATACCACCTAAAAATGTTTGATCGGTTCAGAGCCTCATTCCCATAAGCCTTTTGCAACAATACTAGTATTTCTGTTGCAGATAGAATGGCTTTGAAACAAAATTTTATGGCAACTCTTTCATTTCCGCCATCTATGACGTATGAAGAAAACTGACTTTACAAGTTGTAACTCATACCCTGTCGAAGGTAAACAAATGAAACTCAGTTTGTGAATGGATGTTGGTTGATAGTACTTAGTCGGTTGGCCGATAGATCGCTCTTGTTCTGTTATTTAAAAAAAAAAATCAGTCCTAAAACTTGTGGATCACATTGTGTGCAACAGGTAACCATTTTTCACTCTTATTTGCATGGTGAGCACTCATCATTAAGGTTTCTTAGTTTGTATTGTTTTCTAAGTGCAGTTTGTTAGCCTTACAAAGTCACTTACCCGGTGGAAGGGGGACAAGCTTTTGTCTGGCTCCTACCTTTTAAACTTTTGTATAACTTACGACTTTGCCAGGAGCATATGGCCCTACCAGAATGGCTGTCCAGGTGATGAGGGCACATGTACTTCCCCACCAAACTAAGATAATATCCAAACGGGGGTTATTGAATGGTGCAGGGATGTGTGTACATCATGGGTCTCCTACCTTCTGTGGACTGCATGGGGCCCTTCAGGGTTTATTATGCAGCCTGCAGCCACATTTCTAAGTTGTGTATAGATTATAAAAAATGTTACAATAATTTAGGCAGTTTGATGTACCACTAATTGTTATTTTTCCATGTGCAGACCATGAACCAGCCCTCAACAAGGGGTGTGTCCCTTTGACATAAAAAGTTTGGAGACCCATGGTGTACATGATTGTAAAAGTGCAGTTATTATTAATTTACCGATGCTTTTTATGGATGTTTGTGTGAGTTTTAATTCACTTAAAGGGTAAAGTACTGTATGTTAAAATTTTATATATATATATATATATATATATAGAATATGAATTTTTTTGTTTTTGGTTAATGTTTGTATCAAGTGGTAATAACATATACAATATAGTTTCCTAAATTTTGCTGTCAGTTGTAAATTATTGACTGTAACAACAGTTGATCCACTGTGAATTCACCAAATCTGCACTTCACTACAGATAATGCACACTGCCCATCATTGCAGGAATGCCCGCTACTTTCATGTTTTTTTAATATACGTGGTCTGACAACATTCACGGTCTCATCGCAGTAAAAGTGCTACATACCTCATTGCTGAATACCACCATGGTCACCTTCAAAGTAATCCCCTTGGGAAGCTGTGCCTTCAAAACAATTTTGGAACTGGTTTTGTGGAATGGCCTTCAGAGCTGCCATTGTATTACTCCTGATGTCATAAATGTCATCAAAATGCCTTCCTTTCAATATTTCCTTTATATTCAGGAACAGAAAAAAGTCACTGGGGCTAGATCTGGTGAATAGGCAGGGTGTTCCAACACAGTTATTTGTTTAGTAGCTAAGAACTCTTCTTTGCTTTTTGCTTTTGTTCTTCGGTGAGCTCCTTAGGGACCATTATTGCACACACCTTCCTCATGTCAAGATCTTCAGTTAAGATTTTCCCCAACTGTTTCTCTGTTGATGTTCATTTGCTTTGCTATGCTCCTGACAGTCAGATGACGATTTTCACGTACAATTTGACGAACTTTTGCAATGTTTTCTTCAGTTCTGCTTGTTGCTGGCCGTCCTGATCTTTCTTCATCAGTGACACTTTCTCTTCCCTCAGAAAAATGTTTTACCCACTTGTAAACTGCTGTTTTCTTCATAGCATTATCCCCGTAAACATCAACTAACAACAAGAAATTTAATGTTCGTTTGTTGCTCTAATTCAAGCTCCGACATTCTCACGGCAGCACACCTAAACACACACAGACATTAATAGATGCCACTCAGAAAGAGACTGCCATAGATCAACAACAACACAGCTGTGAAACGCTGATACGTCAGCGTCATCAAACCATACTCAGGCTTTTGTCCAGTGCTGCCACAGCAAGCACGTTGGCGAGTTCGTGAACTTTATTGTCCGACCACGTATTTACTTGAAAGGTTAAACATGAAGGATTCAGCACTGATGTAAATTTATTAATTATGGAAGTGGAAGGTGTCTAATTTCCCAGAGAAGTTGCACTCCCTATATTTGGATTGTGTCAAAAAGAAAGTAAATGATATGTGGTTACCTTTCTTTAATTCTTTATAAAAGTTAAGATAAGATGGCATTAAAGAACATGAACTAGTGCCATGGAACAGTCCTTGGCAGGATAATGTGTGTATAAATACTCTAATCTTTTAAACCTTGTCATGCAGGCATATTACATAAATAGCCCAAAGATGGTCCAAGGTGTGCAGTCTTCCTGTTCATTATCGTCTTAGATGTCCTTAACATAGCATACTCTTTTTCAGTCCTTGGTGGCACCTTTGTGTGTTGTGGAGGTGACTGATATTCTGTGGCTACATCTGTCTAAACCACAACTGAAATCATCTCCAGGTTTACTCGGAACACTTCTGCTACTAAGTGGTATTTCAACACATAAGGCTGCAGTGATATCAGACTGTATCCAGTTGCTAGTAAAAGCTATGCAAGATACTTGTATTTATTTCTTTACTTTTATCACATTCCATGCTATTTTAGAATGGCCTAAAAATATACAACTGATTTCCTGAATTTTGGACACATACTGGTTGGAAGGCAATTTCGTGCATTCCTAAGAGAGTTTTTTAATTGTTTTTGTTACCAAATGTGATGTATCAGTAAGTGTGGACATTTCTTTTGGAATATGTCATTTCTATGACCATGATACCTTAAGTTTTCTACTGTTGTTTGGAGCTCTGTGTGTTGAAAGACATGTTCTTTAAGCTACCAGGTATATTAAAAGGCACTAAAAAAACTGGTGTGTGAACAAAGTAAAACATGTAATTAAAAAAAAAATATCTTGCTAACCTAATTCTGTTTGTATGAAGTGTTGCAAAATCCTGAATAAAGTTATAAAATAAGACAAAAGGCAGTGTTACAGTAGGCTTAAAGTACTGAGAGAAAGAAGGCATTAAAGTGCACTCAACATAATGCCCTTCCAAATTATAACCAGTAAAAGAATAAAGGATCCAGAAGACATGGGTAATATCTTCAATAATTTCTTTTAAAGTAATGACTGAGAATTTAAATTTACATGATGTGGGGCACAAAATATATTACTTTCAGAAGAATTTTTCCTTGATATTTCTCAGGGCTTAAAATTATTCCAACCACTGAGAGGTAAAATGCATAATAAATTCCTCCAAATTAGAAAACTCATCAGGTTATGGTGAAATAACAAGTATAATATTTTGAAAACTTGCATGTCCAAAATAAGTCAGGCACTGAGGTATGTTGGTAGTGACTCACTAAACACATGCATTCACCCTGACCATCTAAAATCTCCGTAGTGAAACCTGTATATTAAAAAGGAGACAAACGTTGCATGATAAATTGTATGTCTATTTCACTATGAACTCTTTTTTGTACACCTCTTGAAAAGGTTAAGCCAAAATGTACACACTAACAACACGTTTGGTCCCACTACATTTTGCCTTCAGGAGGAGGGTTACTGACTAAATATGCTGTGTATACACTAACAGTGTATTCACATCTCTTAACCAAACACTGCATGTCAGAGGAATTTTCTGTGATTTAGTCAAGGCAATTGATTCTGTAAATCTGAAATCTTGCTAGCTATATTGCATTTTTATGACATTTAAGGAACAGCTGCATATTGGTTCAGATCCTGATAGGAAACAAAAAGTAGAAAGAAAAAATGATCTAATGATGGTAAAAATTCTTTCTCAGATTGAGGAATAATAAAGCACGGAGTACCCTAAGGGTCAATTCTAGGAACCTTAATTGTCATAATGTAATTAATGGCCTTACTTCAAGCATAAATATCATGGTTTTTGTTTTGTTTTGACATGCCAGAGGATGGCCGAAATACAGGCCAAAACATTTTACATAGATGTAAGGGTAGCAATTGAATTAAACCTGTGTTGTCTTCGATTGAATAAGTGTGGTTTGTTCACAGATTCTGACCACATGAATTGGAAGAGTCATATAGATCAAAACATTTTGCCTATATTTACTCTGGAATTAAATATTGTAGATTCCATTTTTTTGGTGAAATTCGTCTTACAGTGAAAAAGATACTCACTCAACAAAGAAAAATGTTAGAATTATGGTAGGTATAAAACCTAGAAATGCATATAGAGGCCAGTTTGAGAGATAGATTTTACCTCTTACACGCGAATACATATTTTCATGAATGAACTCCAATATAACCAAGGAAAATTTCAAACAAATTCAGCTATACATAGTATCAATTCAAGGAGGGAATGCCATGTTCATAGACAAGTTTCCAGCTTTCAAAAAAGCACATACTGTCTAGGATCAAAATATTCAACAATTTATCATGCACACTCACTAGAACAGAAACATTCAATTTAAATCAGCATTGAGAAAGTACTTGAATATACACAAGCCTTTATTCTCTTCAGAAATGGCTGATAAACATTTGGAAAGTGTATGCAAAATACTTATAATACTTTGTATTGCATATTTTGTATTTTTGTATTTTTTATGTATTTGTATGCCTTATTGCACATCCTACTGTCACTATGAGTAAATTTTGGATCTGTGAAATGCATAATGTATATATGTATATTTTCACTCTAAAACTGTTACACATTAAATCAGAACTGATGCACAGTTCATGTAATGTTCAGTTTGGTAAAAAAATGCACATCACTTGCAAGTGTGAAGGTTACAACATGATGTGTACAAACAAGAACACAAAGCAGTACTGGTTGTGCAATTGTAATTGACTTGTAAACAAAAATGAAATAGCACAATGGTTACACTTTTATTCAGGTTTATATGTTGTTTAAAACAGTACTGGATGTAAAGAACTCAAGGAACTGTTTAAAAAATAAAACTGTGCAGGAAAGTTTAACGTGGATTCACAGTAACAATTCCTCTGTTATTTCCCACAAATAAATCCAAGGTTGTACGATCACAGCATCCAAAATGATGTAAAAACCTGGAAAATTAAAGCATTACGAAATGTACCTCTAGGGAAACACAGGTTTAGAGGCTAGTCATATCCAGTGGATACCTGGCCAACCTCACTACAGGCTGGACAGTCTGGGGATCGAATCCTGCTGGGGGTGAGATATTCTGCACCCATCCAGATGGACAGTGGAGCCTACGCAGCCACCTGCACAATAGGTACCAGGTCTCCTTCCTGGGCGTAAAGCAGCAATGGGGTAATACTGACAACCCAACCTCATTTAGCACTGAGGATAAAGAAAGAGTAGAGCTATACCTCTGCTTCCTGCCTGGGACTTCATGGCCTGTTCTGGGGTGAACTTTACCTTCACCTGGCCCTGACTACCATAATATGCTGGATACATTGGAACAGGGTGCTCAAGAAGTAGTAAGTATAGATTAACAGCACTTTAAGTGTTGACTGCATAAGGTAAATTTGTTCATTAAATACATCTGAGGAAAGGGCCAAAACACCTCTGTCTCATGGATTATGGTGTACAGATAGGTCTGGAAGTTTTCATGGTTATGTTATGGAGACCTGGACAATATTTCTGTAATCTTCATTAAAATTGTACTAAGTTTGAAATTCAACTGAAAGTACAATACTTTAACTGAATACATGGAAACCAAGATCAGTTCCTCTGTGCTACTTATGTTCTTTAAGATATACTGTGTATTTTACCCACATTTCTTGAAAATTGTAAATTGGAGTAACAGTACTGCTCAACTACATTACAAAAGCTGCAAGCTTAACATACCACTGTGATTAACGGGAGACACGATAGCCCCTGGTTCTGCACAAGGAGTGTTGTGTTCATTGATTCCTGTCAATACTTGATGAAAGAACAGTGTTGATGGAAAACAGTCATTTAAATTACAAATGGACAATTTCATGTAAATTATATTTTATTACAATAAATAATCTGCAGTAAGGTACTGGCTGCACACTGGATGACATTGAAATTGACAGGGGTAGGAATTTTTCAATTTTCAACATGTACCAGACTGGCTGCAGAGCCCACCCACCCTCCTGACCCATGGGTATTAGGAGCTCTTCGCCTTGGGAATAAAGGGATGGTACCTGAAATGTTATGGCACTTTACATTCGCTCTCTGTACATCCTTTCACTCAGCAATGCTTAAGACACGAACCAACTCTGCAGTATGAAATTTCTGCCCACAGTGATTCAATACAGCTATCAATTGCTCTATGGAAAATGTGCCTTAAAACCCTTAAATGACCTACAACCTCATATGCTAATGCATGTAAAAAAATCCTACACATTTGTTTATATATTTAGGCAATAAGGAAATTTACTTCATTTTTAAGCCATGCCACATAATCTGTTTTATTTTCCACAAAACACTGTTTATTTCATAACTTTACCTTTTTCTGTATAAATAATATGTTTTTCATTAACCATGTGATAACATTTAAATATCAGCCCAGTTATTTAAATGTTAAAGCAAACTTTTCATGACTAAGCTTGACTGGTTTGTTGCCATCTGGAAAGGCAGTCACCTTAAATTCTGCTGCCTGTGTTCATACAACTGGTCAGTGAGTGACTGTTGAGCACACAGTACTCTGCTCAGTTTCAGTTTAATTTTTACTGCATACCAATCAATGCAGCCTCTATGTATAGGATTTTCATTGCATTCATATTGTAACACATAGTCATTATAACCAAATAATTTACACATGTACTACTTTGCTTTCCCTGACGTGTTTTGTTCATGTCATAGTCATAAGGGGAATTCAAAGTGAACATACAAATCAGTCTGACATGGAGGGCTACACGCATGAAGCATTAATTATGTAGAAAAAGACTGAAACTGGCCAGTGCTTCAGTTAGGGGCTATAATAGTAAGGATACGAAAAAATAACAATGTACATAATGATAGTGAAACATAGTAGAAATAATAGCTCAGATCTTTGTAAACACAGATTATCTAATTTCAAGCACTGTTTACTTCAGATGTTTTCTGAGTCTGTTGTATGTTAATGAAGATGTGAAAGCATTTCAGAAAATCTGTCAGTTGTCTTTAATGTAAGTTATTAGGTAAATACTGCAGAAAATAAAGTTCTTTGTTGGACCATTATTATCAAAATGTACAGTACTATAACGGAAGCACGAGCTGCCCACCTAGGATTTAAATTTTCCTTACAAAAAGGTGCACATGACATTTTTACTGTATTTAGAAAAAAAAAGTCTACTGAAGACTGCAAACTCAAAAATAAATTCCATGCCTGGTATGAAAGAAAAGTTTCACATTTGTTTTTCAACAGTTTTGTGATGACTGATTAACTGGCAGTTATAGTCAATTATGTATAATTCCTAAACAAGGTGGTAAATGTGAAGATTTGTGGAAGGGTTTTCAGCCCAGCAACAGTTTAAAAGGTGGTTATCCCTACACATGCCATAAAGGAACACAGGGAGTGGAGGTATAGATGCACTCATTCTTAATCTTGGTACTACATGGAGTAGAGTGGTCACTCTCATGTCCTGGGCAGTTTATCCCTGGTGAAACAGCCTCCATTACTCACTGAGCCATCCAAACCTTTTGGAGATTCTGACTGCAACCAGGGTTGGAACCCCAGATCATGCAGTCCATAGCCTAGTTACTGTACTATGTTAACCCAGCATTCTCTGCCCCCCCCCAACTATTCATATTGTAATAAATAAATAGCATCATCATTTGTGCAATGTCAAGTACTGCTATAACCTGTGTGTTCTGTTTCAGTGGATTTTATCAAGTGCAGTGGATTTTTCATTTATGGTTTGGTTTTAATAACAAATATCCTGTAGTAAGATCCTTACAATCATCTCAGTAATTACAGAGGATACCATCCATGCTGTGAGAGTTTCAAGAATTCATCTGAGCTAATTTGCAACAGGGGTAAAAGTAGTGGTTTTTGGACAAGAGGAAGATACACTGAGTACTAAAAGTGAAGGAAACCAAGATCAAATGTGGGTTAAACTGCAGCCAAAAGCTGAGAACTCAAATGCTGTGACTTTATTAAAAGAATTTAATTTATCATATTTTGGAAGGAAACCCAAGTGCTGCCTGTTAAATCTGCAAAGAATAAACCTAGGACATTATACATATAAAACATCTTTAGCTGTCGCTATTAGGAAGACCAGACAAGACTATACCAGATTCTACAGGGGAAACTGGGCAGTGCTTCAGTTAGGGGCTATAATAGTAAGACTCTTAACACAAGACCATGTAATGACAAGAACTTTGAACACAAATATTTTATAAGATGGGTCAGTGTATTTGTGAATGGTGGTTAAAATTTTGAACACATTCATGACTAATGTTGTGAAGTAAATATTCACATTTCCAACATATTTTTATGTCCAGTTCTGAGAACTAAAGAAATGATTGTTGGCAAGCTGGTAAATGCCTGGCATTTTCAGAACTGTAAAGTTGTGTCCACTGGACTGCATGGTGGTACACCCCAATATACCACAATATGAAGGACTAACTGGATATGTAAAGGAATATGCTGTCAACTGCTAAGATCATGTGGTGTTGGTGATAGAAAAATGAAATATGAATATGGAGCATTGTACAATAATGACGGGGGAATGGGGGAACTGATGTACTTGGAGAAAACTCTGTCCAATTGTCACTCTGCCCACCATAAATCCCACACATAGTGGCTTCAGATTGTACCTAGGCCCCCACAAAACAATATAGAAACAGCATAACAGATTAAAAAGGAGTGTTTATGTCAGAATGGAAGAGAATTGGAAGCTTACATCACAATCCATCCAAGTAACAACATCAATGCATGAGAGCATATACTCTCATCACTGACACTTGTGCAATGCTGCCATCCTAATAATGCAAGAATTCATGTGCCTTTGTCTTAAATGGTACTACCTCAAGATGTCAGATTCAGAATCAACACATTTATGGATAAAACCAGTTTCCTCCCCCTACACACGCACATGCACAAACAAGTGTGCACACGCAGGCGTGCACACACACACACAGAAAAGTTGCTAGTACTCATATGTGTCTAGATGTGTGAATGTTTAAAATACTGCACACAGAAACTTAGAATGTCAAAAACAACACACACTTATTATACAAGAGAACAAATGTATATAAAAAAAAAGTGTACCTTGACACAAGTTCCACAAAATGTTTTAAGTGTTTTTATTTGTGTGTTATGAAAAGAAGTTCCAGTCAAATGTACTATTGCATTTCACAAAAGAAATACTTTGCCATCATTACCACTACAATATTTGACACTGTGGATCAATCCACTATATAATAATATGTTAAAAAATCTGGTCCAGATCTGAACAAACTAATAACATTTCACAGATGGAGATTCAAGTATTTATCTGAACACTGTCATGTGGTTGTGGCCCATTACTTGTGGACTGCCATGTTGCACCATATGAGAACTGTTTTGCATGGTGACAACTACCAAAATTACTGTCTTATGACACATGACACAGTGCAGTCTGGTAGCCAGTTACCACAATACACAGCATCACTCCTAGAAGACAATATTCACAATGATACATGTTTAATAACACTTCCATACTGTCGACATACCTGCACAGAGGAGTTATGTTGGTCTGCAAGGTTTGCATGTGTTGCAGGGCAATCCATGGCACAGACATGCAAAGAAAAGCAAATTACCTGTTTCTACAAGTATTACACAACTTACAATATTAGTATTATAAATGTCCATGCTCTTTCAAATCACTAACATAAACATACTTATGACAATATAAGTATGTCAATGTCACTTGTTGCCCTGTACTTACGTGTCATGATTCCTGTACACTGTCTAAAATCTGAAATTACATAACAAATCTAAGGCAGCACACAATACATATAAAAACACCACACGTGAACACAACATGCTTTTGAAAACCATTTGGAAACTTACTTCTAATATGCCTCCACTTTCCAGTCACTACAGTTTTAACTGTTTCATTTTTGTCAGTAACACTGAATAACACGCTACTTCTGAACTTCTCCTTGACACTACTTCCTGTCGCTTCAATATCTTCTGAGGTTACTACTTCATTACTGGTCTCTCTATGCATTGCGGCTGGGTTCTCTTTGAAAACACTCAACTCCGAAACACCTGTGTCCCGACCCACAATCTTTCCATTTTCTTTGGATAACACATTAGTTTCACGCCTTAGCATATCTCCATCTAAACCTGGGCACAAAGACCAAATGTTTGGACCGGGACACGGTATTTCCTATTCTTTACGTCCTCTAGCACTTCCCCTAGATCTGTGAGCCACTCTGCCACTGTGTTCCTTTGGCTCAATCAACGCCTCATTGCGTACCACATCAATGTTTCCAAGCCGAATCATTTTTTCCTCCCAAACTTGAATATCATGTTTATATTCTTCCAGTGCTTTTCTATAATGTGTCAAATATTCAGATTTTTGCTGTTCTGACAGCTTTTCCCACTTGTTTCCCATGTACAACTGCCAATCCTGCACAGAAAATAAAACATTACTAATGGCACAGGGTCTTCCTTGAGCAGAAGACAGACAATGAGTTATTCCTGAAGTTCACCAGTTGTTAGAGAAGACTTCATGACAATCGCAGCAAGAATGGAAAAATGTGTCCCAGTGATGAGATTACAAATGTTTTAAACCCACTTACTGCTGTTCTGTATATCTCCCCAAATTTATTAACTTATTTCTGAGAGAAACACACCGATACAAAAGAAATGATACATAAATAACATTTGGCACAGCCAAAAATTATATTTTCTCATAATTCATTAAACATTCACTGTATGAAAACCCTGTTTCATGAAACCTGAATTTAAGAACTGTTCTTGAGAGCCATGAAGTCTGACTTCAGCTTTAAGGGGTTACACTGGACTGATACATACCGAAAATATGCGCGACAGCTTTTAGTGCACACTCGTGTCAACAAAAATCCATCGGCCTGAAATTTTCTAAGTCCCAAACAGGAAGTGACGTGCGGTACAGTTGCCATCATAATTCGAGTCGTTTTACT
>JGI20166J26741_10972225_pt1 | contig 14664 bp, 12 predicted proteins | sample TergutCu122P5_FD_26741 | JGI IMG/M metagenome (IMG submission 26741)
CCAACTGAGCAAACACAGCCACTTGCAACTTGTGTCATGAGTTGCTAAGACATGTACGAACATGTCAAGACTGGTTGCAAACACATCCCACCCAGTGAACTACTACTACGATTTCAATCTGGATACTTTTTGAACAAACCTTGTATTTGCAACATATGCTGAACACATGGTTTTGTCCCAACCACAAACCTGAATACCTTGTAATGTGATGGGTTTTCAATTACCTTTTGGATAAACAAATAACTGCTGAGGTTATATAAAGCCAAATGTGATGACTGTGGATGAATGGTCCTGTGGAAGCTCTAACAGCTGTTCTTTAGCATACTATCCAAACATTCACTTGCAGTGTGTAAAACCGTCTGTCAGGTAAGCTGTCTCTGCTGGATAGGAGAATCAGACATTTCATAAATGTGAACCTGATGTAGTGCCAATGGTAACATCTCTTTTTGTTACAAAGCATCTCCTTATTAGGATGATTAAATTGAGAATGAGAAATTTACAGCATGTAGTGCACGTGAAAAGCTGTACTTTCAAAACTAAGGGGAAGGCAGAATTTGCAAAATCTAGGTTCAGACGGACAGATAATACGACAATGTATTAAACAAAATATATGGTATAAGAATTTGTACTGGACTATTACAGCTATGAATGAGATCCAGTCTTCACAAGGTGATGAAACTTCCAAATTCAAGGGATGAGGAATGTTCTAACATGCTGGGCAACAAGGAGCATCTCATGATTATGTTTCACGCAATTCATTATTAAGACAAGTTTCAAACCAAACAGTCAATATCTTTATCCTATTTTCTTTCCATGAAGGAAAAGAGCTTATCACCTTTGTGATGTATGGGAGTCCTTCACGTTTTGAACCTGCTCAAGGACTTCCACGAAATTTAGAACATATATGAGACCATTACAGGATACCTAAATACTGTAAATGTGAGAGTTCTACAGTCCTAAAACCTGGCTGACACACAAATGTGAGAGCTTACAGCAACATCAGCTCCACTTTCATGTAGGACCCTGAAATTATGTGTGACATCAGCGCCTCAAAAACTGCAACATTTATAAATTCAATTTTATTACGCAGAATGTAGAAACAACACGGTTGCTGAATGAACATGGCCTTCAGTCTGGCGACAATAATTAAGGAACTGCAAGAGGTACACATGTGAAGTTTAGTATGGAGATGCACAAACACCATTCCTACAAATTCTGTGTAAAATATTGTTCGTACGTCAAAAATAATGAACATGACTGCCTACAGTGCAATATTTAGACAATTTTAACTTAAACCAAATCCAAACTTATTTTCAAGGAGAAGACACTATCAATAATATTAACAACACATTTACCACTGCAGGCAGTAAAAAATTCTAAGTCAATTAGGATTTGAAGGTAGTGACCATCTATGAGCAGGCACAAGTTTAGTGCGCGAACCTAGTCAACTAATCTCTATTTTACTGTTGGATTATAAATTCAGATTTCCTCAACATGACATTAACAACACATGATCTGTAGGACTGGAAATATGTGCAACATGAAATTAAGTATTACAAAAATGAAATTATGTGTTCCATTTTTAATACTGCAACAGATTAACTAGGCCTAATACTGGGTAGGGTCAATGTATTAACAAGACTGCAAAATAATTGTTTTATATATACACATGTATAAATATAACATATAATTGTACTGGAACACAGTGGAGACCAAAACAATTTCCAATAAAAACTACAAAGATGGTTTTGAATACAATGCCCTTTCTTCATTTCATTCTGTATTTTAAAACCTACAATCAAGGTCAATATTCTTGCCAAATATTTCACATTATTTATTCCAGCTGGCAAGAGAACAGCCTGCGTCATAAACAGCTAAATGTACTGAAATACTTAGAAGCTTAAAATTCACCCTATAACAGGCCACAAAGGCCCAGAGGTGGAGCAAAGGTATAGCTCCACTCTTTCTTTAACCTCGGCGCTATATAGGGGTGGGTGGTCAATGCCACGCCCCGGCCACTTTACCCCCGGGAAAAACCCGGTACCCATTGTATAGGAGGCTGGGTGGGCCCCAGTGCCGGTCTAGAAGGGAGTGTAAAATCTCACCCTCCACCGGAATTTGATCCCTGGACTGTCCAGCCCATAGCAAGCCACTACACTGACTGAGCTATCCTGGCCCACCATAGAAGCTGAAAACCCTTCTTAAATCAGCCAGAGGCTAACTTTAGAATTGTCTGCCACTATGATTTTATGTAATTATACACAGTCCATAAAAAATGAATCTACCAAGAAGTGAGTCATCCTTTACAAATGTTCTAATTCAGAGCCATTGACACATCATACACAAACATACTGGGAAGTAATGTACTTGACGTTAAGCATTTTAGTATAACTGTGTATAAAAGTTGTTTAGATCTCACAGTGTTAACATCATACAATCATACACCACATGAAATCTAAAGCTCAACGTCAAGTGATTAACAGAAATCTATGGACACAAACTATTTTCTACAGGCATAAAAAATCAGTGGCAACAATGAGCTCCACTTTACATAAAATTAGGTAATCAAAGGATACACATATTGTCTACATTATGTGCACATGGCAGTATGAAGGTCTTTCTTTTTTTTAACCTTCTACACAAGAATATGTATGTTTTATAGCAATTCTAATTTAATTAATTATATTACTACAAGTCTCATTTCATATACACACAAGCCACTGTTTGAACTACAATATTCTGGTGGAATGAAATAATTTAATATGATTTCCTAAACAATGCACATAATTTTTGAGACAGTTCTTTAAAAAAAATTCATAAACCACACTGTACAATTACATACTGACACAGCAGGTAAGCTATCATGTATATTTACTAACAAGATACAGTCCCTGTACATGCCATGGAGTATATGGAGAAGTGGAGATACAGCTCCACTCATTTTTAAACTCAGTGTCAGATGTGAGTGGTCAGGTACAAGTCCCAGAGGAGATATAGCTCCACTCATTTTTAAACTCAGTGTCAGATGTGAGTGGTCAACTACAAGCCCCATCTGCTGTATCTCCAGGAAAGTGCCCCCTCCCCATACCCACTAAGTACAGGATGGATGGTATATTCAGTAAATAATTACTTAAAACCCAACAACAATCTCTCCCTTGTGGTCACTAGAATGTTTTTCCAATGCCTCTAGATTTGGAAACTGCTTGTTACATTCACCACATTTATAATGCTTATTATTGACATGAGATGCAACATGTTCCTTCAGACTCTGTGTGTCCGAGTACCTTTTCGAGCAAAAAGTACAGTTGTACGGTTTCTCACTCATATGCATAACAATGTGCTTCTGAAGATTGCCACGCAATGAAAATCTTTTCAGGCATATGTCACACTCATAGGGCTTGTCTCCTGTGTGAAGTTTCTGATGATTGATGAGGGCCTGACGATGTCGAAACTCCTTACTGCACACATCGCACTTGTATGGCTTCTCTCCAGTATGGAGGGTCTGATGACTTTTTAATGCATGGCGCAAGGCAAAACCCTTACCACACTCTGTACACTGAAATGGTTTTTCCTTTGTATGTACCAACATGTGTGTTTTCAGATTACCAGCTTGAGTAAATCTCCGATTACAAACCTCACAGACATGAGGTCTAATGCCACTGTGAATCATACAATGAGTTTTCAGAGTATCTGCATGGAAAAATCTCTTTTTGCACATTTTACACTCATGACTCTTCTCCCCTTTGTGCTTTACAGAATGTAATCTTAAATTAGAGGCCTGTAGGAACCGTCTGCCACATATTTCACATAAATAAGGTTTCCCATCTGTGTGTACCAGTCTGTGTGTCTTCAGTAAGTTGGGATGATAGAAGCTCTGGCCACAAATATCACACGAAAATATCTTGGGTTTATGCTTGTATGAATGTTTCTGCACACCGGCAAATGTTGGGAATGACTTCCCACATTCTGGACATTTATGCGGCCACTCACTTGAAGAGTTCCCTAACCCAGCTTCAGCATAATGACTTGAGAAGTCTTGTGAACTGTAGGAAATGCATAAATATTTTATTATATTACACAGGAGAGGCATAACATACAAGCTAGGAATGAGGAAATTAGAACAGCATACATAAATTTTGTGGTAGACAACCTGAAAATCGCCTTGCAACACTGTAAAAAAAAAAACAGGTTGCAAATGGTGAACTGTGTGACACAGTACACTGACTTTACCGAGGAAATCTTTACTTTAAAATTATGTGGTTTCACGGTATATGCATAAAATTAATTTAATTTACACCCACAAAAAAACTATGGTCTTCCCTGCGCCAATTATCACGGGACTCATAAATTCTCAACAGCATGATGTGCAGATCTCTTCTATTGAATTACTGAATTTCACCCATTTTTGAAACAATAAATGGGGAAAGTACAGGCAAAAAGTCATTTAAGCCCCTTTGTAAAGTACTGCTTTCACTTCACCAATATCCACGAAACTCAACAACGGCAAAATGTTAATGCTTAATGTATGACATTCATCGACAACATGTAGGAAAATTCTCCTGCACTGTAGTTATTAAGTCTTCCTTACACATCAAAAGTATCACCTTACATGGAGACAAGTCTGTCCGTGACCCAGTATCAGCGATCAGACCATTTGTCGGATTTTCATCAAATGTATTATTTACCAAAGTTGTTGCGAAGTGTTAAGTGTCATGAAAATCGGCACAATGACAGTCATACTTTACCCAGCCGTGTAAATTAATTTCTACCCATAATTCCTATATTTCTTGACCAATGTGAGAGAAATTTGGTACAGATCTCCACGAAATTGTATCGCGAGCTGACAGCCATACTTCACTTCAGGACATAACTACATTTCTGACATTATTTTCTACATTTTTATTTATTTGAATAAAATTTGGTAGGAGGTAAACATGTATTGGGTGATTATGGGTTTCATAAAAATTGGTGCAGTGTAAGCTACAATTTATTTGGGGCATGAATAAGTTCCTCAATTTATTTCTGAATTTGGTGAAATTCAGTGCAAGGAAATGCTACATTATGTTCAGCATGTGATTTTGTGAAAATCAATGCAGGAAATACCATATTTTTGTATGTGTGCAAATAAAATTACATTTATGCATGTACAATAATTTTTACATTTTGGGAGTAATAATGCCTTGGTTTAACTACAATTTTACTGTCGTTTTGTATGAGTGTGAAACTTAGTCACTCACGCTGAGGCAGGAATGCAGGCCAAGAGCGTTTTTTGGGGGGGTTCTCAGGAGGATATTTTGGCCTCTGAGGGACGAGGTAATATGGGAGTGGAAAAGGCTACATAATGAGGAGCTGTATGATCTGTACTCCTCACCAAATATTATGCAGGTGATCAAATCAAATGAGATGGGTGGATCATGTGGCACGTATGGGGGACAGCAGAGGTGCAAACAGGGTTTTGGTGGTGGGACCTGAGGGAAAGACACCACTTGGAAGACCTAGGCATAGATGGTGGAATAATATTAAAAAGTATCTTCAATAAGTGGATTAGGGGGGCACGGTCTGGATTGATCTGGCTCAGGATAGGGACAGGTGGCAGGCTTTTGTGAATATGGTAATGAACTTTTGGGTTCCATAAAATGTAGGGAATTTCTTGACTAGCCAGCAACCTGTTAGCTTCTCAGGAAGGAATCTGCTCCATGAGTTAGTTACGAATGCCTTGGTAAAGTCTGCAGTCTATGACACGGAGTACACTATTTGAAATTTTCTGAAAGATTACACTGGCTCTAGAAGAAAAAGGCTGTAAGGAACTGGACTGGACTGAACAGGTCATAATTTTGTTCCATGGTAAGTTTTCATACTGACAATGTGGAACCTTCACGTTCTGTTACAATTCCCGGTTCAGCGTTCAGTTGAGACCACTTACTACATGGTGAGGGGTCGCTGTAACTGCCACACTACAAACATTAGATTTACCCAAGATCTCTGGTTGTCACAGCAATGCTTATGTAGATTCCAGTCTTCTGGGATATGACTCTGTCTCTGTGTAGATAAGTTAGAATGAACCAATCTTTGGGAGAAACTTAATGCATTCCTTTGTTTCATTTCGAATGCTTCAGTAGAGCCAACATATTTATACTGACTAGATGCTCACTGAAAATACACACAGCAGTACTAAGTAGGTAGTCTCAACAGAACACTTAACAGAGTACAGACAGGTAGTTACATACATACAAAATACATTTGCTTGAGGAAACTTATGATGGATAACTTATGCACAGCATACTACAAGTGCAATGAGAGCAAAACAGAAGCCAGAAGTCACTTGACCAAACAAGGATGTAGCCTGGGGAAGGTTACATTAAATTAACAACTTGATACTCTGTCTGCACACCTAGATTGTGAACAGCTTGTTCACAGTACCATGGAAGTAGACAGCCTTTGAAATCATAAATGCTCTATTAACATATCTGAATAAAATGAAATAACCAACAAGAAAATAGTAGAATAAACACCACAGTAATATCAAACATTGTTTTTAAGTGGGCACTCTCCAGCTTTGTATATGGGAGGTCCCAGGTTCAAATCTCAGCTCAGAAATCAGCTCTCCTGGCTTTCGGTTGTTACTTTTCTGTCTGTACAAACAAATGCTCAGGGAGTATGGCTGATGCACAACAGAACGGAACTTAGCCACGTATACTTCATAGCACTGGGAAGGGAGGGGTCTGTGTGCTGTCAGAAAGGAAAGTGACTACTGAACTGTGTTTCTGAATGTTCTTTTGTGGGAAAATATTCAATCAACTGGATTGTTGCCTGATACCACCAACCACTTCCAACTGACTTGAATGTGCCACTCTATTTCACATCAGTTATGCCTCAATTTGTGACTACGTTATTTCCAATTCACTATCCACCATCATCTTACCATTGGAAGCTACAGTAAGCTACTGACAGTGTCATTAAATGAACCACAAATAAACAAATAAATAAAATATCAGAACAGATGTGTACTTTCATGTTAAGATGTCTGTTTTGTTCATTAGGTCTATCACAAATCACTGATAACATCATACACAGTTGAGTGGACAGTATTCTTCCTGCATTTGGGAGGTCTTGGGTTTGATTCTTGACACTGGAGGCTGACTATAATGAGTGACGGTACACAGCAACATAAATATGTTACAAAATTTTCCACCAACAAAATGGCACGGTTAATGTTTACAAACTTATTTTCTTGATTACAATGAGACAGTGGCGAATCCTGATCCGGAAGTCAGGTCATGTGGAAGGGTACAGAATGCCTTCCAATTACCCCTTCCCACCTTCACGAAATTAAGAGTCAATTGTCCAGTATTATATATGATGATGATGATGATAATAACAATAAATGAAAACATAAATGTAAGCACATAAAACTCATTCATTATCTGCAAAGACAGAAAACAAATCTAAAATTCTTACCTGATATATTTTGTTCATTTGAAATGAAATTCTGCTCTCCTATTTATTGATGTAAATTTTGCAATGACCAGATCGTAGAAGTTGGGGGTTTTCTTCAGCTCTGCAAGTAAGGCCTTCTCTATTGACAGGAGTGACAGTTGACTCAATCTGTCTTGACCTTGAGTGGAGTGAAGGTATGTCCTGATTCTCCTGAGGGCTGAAAAACTTTGTGCAGCGGAGGCTGTTATAGCCGGGATGGTGGAAATTAGATTTGCTAATTTGTATGTTTGTTCAAAGGCGGTGGCCATACTGCTGCCATGTAACCACTGCAGAACTTCATAAGGGGATTTCCCTTTTATATCTTCTGAACCATAAAGCACCATTAATTCATTCTTCAGCAAACCAGTGTCAAACTCACCCTCATATACTCTTATCAGTTTGCTTATAAGGTGATCGGGAAAGTTGGACTTAAGTTTGTATACATCAAATTTCTCACAATTCAGTAGGCCAAAAAATTCCATTTTTTCAATGTTTGAGAATCGTACTGTCAAATTATTGAGTAAGCTGTCTATGATTTCATAAAAGAGCATTCTGTACTTACTCTCCACTGAATCTACCATATTGCATTTCAATCTCTTGATTTCTCTGGGCTGTGCCAAGTCATTTGAGGACTTCCACAGAAGTTGAAACCCTGTATCTTGTTCATGGTGTAAATATCCTTGAAATTCATTTATTTTGGTGGAACAAAAAATCACATCCAGTGGTTTTGTTTGCAATACATTATACAAAATATCTGAAGAAGCAAACACTGAAGAAAACAGCTTAAGTAGGAAGATTGTTTCAAATTTTCTTAGGAATTTTCTGTATCCAGTTGCTGCCATTTTGTCATTTGCACTCCATGCATCCTGCTTCTCTATATCTTCAAAATATTCTATAATTAAGACTCTGTGCTCATCAATCATGTTTACCAAGCAAGAACTAAAGGACCACTCTGTCAGTGCTAGGGATGGAATTTTCCTTAAAAGATGTTCAGTCAAGGTGTACATTCTCCTGCTTGAATGTGATGTGAAGTTGGCAATTCCATTTAAACTGGCAAAAAATACCTTGCATTCTGGAATATTTTTAAGGCTCTGAGACAGAACAATATTCAATATGTGTGCATAACAGTGCACGTGGAGGGCATGTGGACATGTTTCTAATACTTTTGCCTGAAGACCATGCAAATCTCCACTCATTACTGATGCTCCATCATATGTTTGAGCTACAAGCTTTGATTTGAGATTGAACTTGGAAATTACACTTTGTGCATGATTAAAAAGACCATCAGAACATCTGTTGGTACTAACATCAGTAAAACCAACAAATCTTTCCTCAATTTTGCCTTCATGGATGTACCTTAATACTGTAGATAACTGTGAAACCGTTTCAGCATCTGAAGCCTCGTCCAACATAATAGCAACAAATGGAGCATTCTGAATTTGTGTTGTAATTTCATCTAGTACCACATCATGGATGGACTGGATCAAGTCATTTTGAATGGCAGATGATGTTGCATTGAATACAGTGGCTGTTTCTATATGATCTTTCAGAACAGTATCATACTCTTTAAGAAGCTGCAACAGTTCTATGTAATTGCCTCTGTTAAGAGATGAATCAGATTCATCGTGACCCCTGAAAGGCAGCTCCTGGTTTACAAGGTGGCAGGTCACGTCAATTAGCCTTTTTAAAACTTCTCTGTTCTTGCAAACCATTTTATTGTGTTTTGAATTTCTAAACTTACGCTGACTGTCAAGTGTCTCATCGGTTCTTTGCTGCCTGAAATGCAGAAGATCCAGCGTACACTGCAGATGTGTTGCAGAAGATCTGTGTTTTTTCTGCGATGTGCATAAGCTGTTCAGCTTGTCAAAACCTACTGAACTCCAAGCACTGTCACCTTTAGAAAACAGTAGGCATGGCCAACAAAACAACTTGTTCAGATTTTTGCAGCCACATAACCATGGGTACAGGTCATATTGGGAAACTTGAAAATTCCTTGTATATGTATCTCTTTTGTCCTTGTGTACACTCTTTAGGTTACATAACGGGGGGCAGGGGCGTCCATTCTTTACTATCTTCAGTTTCTCTGCTAGACTTCTTCTTGAGAATGGTGTCTCTAGTAAGTCCTGAATCACACTTTTATCACCTTCGCACACATCCATTCTTCAGAGGAAGAGTTAGTGAAGAAGAAAATAATTTAAAATTAGTTTTCTACATCACACTACTGCAAACTTATAAGACCCTACAACACAAAACAAAACTCACTTTGTATTTCAGTGATCACTTGGAAGAGAACGAGCTTACATGATACTTTCATGACAAAAACCCTACTGTTAAATTCCAACTTGGAGACAATGGAAGAGTTTCAATATGATAAACATGAATTAATTCTACAGAAATGTACAAAGGCAGTATGACAGTACTGTCTTCCAGGTTGGGTGGCACTTTGACTGCAAGACCATGATCCTGTTGTGAAAACAGCCACATTCTTAGAATTCTTAGCACCAAAATTTAATCCTGAACAATATTCCCACATTCCCTTTTCTTTTTTAAGTAATACTGTGATGTAATCATGGAGACTGATGTTCAAATATTATAAAAATGTTACAATTTCATTTTTTCATAAAAATCAATCATGCATCAGCAAGACACAATAAATGAAGAATATAAAATAATTAGAAATAAATACATTCTTAATGATAAGAAAAGTGAGTTGAAGTTTCCACCTTGTTACTGTTGAGGAAACAGGTCTTCTGGGTTGTTGCACAATGAGGTTGGACAACTACTGCTTGACATTTCCAAGAAACATACACATACATCTTCTGGGTTTTATGTTTTGTTGACCATGCATCCCCATATAATATTGTAAATAAAGCCAACTTGGCGCACAATTTTTCTTAGTATGTTTATTTCTTTCCTCTACATGTTTCAGGCGACTATGTGCCCATCATCAAGAGAAACAACTGCATTTATGCGATACTTGGTACTTGTTATTCTGTATGAATGACTGTCTGGTATGCAGGGTGCACCCTGTATACCAGACAGTGTCCCATAAATACAGTTGTTTCTCCTGATGATGGGCACATAGTCGCCAAAAACACGTACATTAAATAAATAAATAAACTAAGAAAAATTGTGCACCCAGTTGGCTTTATTTACAAGATCTTCTAGGTTATGAGTCAATTCACAGACTCATAAACCTGAAGATGCAGGCAGTATGTGTTCAAAAACGTCAGAAAGCAATTACCTAAACACAATTACCCAAAAACCAGGCTCCTTAATATAAAAACATGTTTGGAATTAATAATATCTTTCAGCTTTGTGTTGTTTCCAGTGAGTCCCACATAATTACGGTGTGGACAAACTCTATCTTCTGTCTTCTCTTCCCCCACTTTCCACCTTGTTACACAAGCAATGTGGAAATATGACTGATTATCCCTGCATTATCCTGCAGGATACCAAACACATTGTCTTATCTCTGTCTCTGTCTGTCTGTCTCTCTCTGTCTCCCCCCCCCCTTTCCCTCACCCACACACACACACACACACACACACACACACACACACACATTTGCACAGCAGGAAATTCTCGACATGCCAAGCCTTTTGGCATGCACTACACACATTGTACATAACACACAGTAATTTTTAAGAAAAAAGGGTTTACAAGTTTTTTAACAGAGAAAGAACATCACTGTTTCCATTTCAGTGGTAGGGTGGCACAATACTAGCCATACCGGAGAATTCGCCACTGCAATGAGACTGTCTTTGAAGCAGAATTCAAACTTTACAAGACAGGCACAAAGTTATGGAAATTACTGTAGAATAAATGTACATATTTTTGTGGTTTGTGCTAATATTTGTAAAACTGTAGTGATAAACCTATGTTCTGTGTAACATACAGATCTTCTTTCACTAATGTCTGCAGGATAAACTACACAACTGTACACAGTATCTGTGGTAGTTGTCTGCCCCTTAAGGCCTGGAATGTAACCTTTATAAATAAAACATAATTTTAACACATAGCTCCATCCTGAAAAATATTGTCATCCTTAGAATCAACACATGAACATTTACAGTCTTTCTAATTTCTATACATATGAACCATCCTATGCATTTCAGTGATATATCACCACCCTCAGGAAAACATTAATACAAACAGATACACGAATAACACATAAAATTTACACATACAATGTTAAAAATGATTACAAACAATGCAGGGAATGAATAATATTACATTTTTTAAAAAAGTCAGTCTTCTTTATGCCCACTTCTAACCTCCAGTCACAAGTCCTAGGTTAGTAGTTCAGTACTTTCCAAACACCAATGGAAACGATACGGCTTGCTGCCACTGGATCACTGCTGTAATCTTACATTTATATTACCAGACCTACTACAGAAACTAAGAAACCTCTACACTACTTGAATCAGTTTCTTTCTTAATTCTACTTGAGTTTTGTACATACAGCTTCACATTTACCAAGAAAGGTGTGTTTCAAAGAAAAATAGGAACAAGATAAAGAAAATATATCACAAAATTGATATAATTAATATTATACCCACCTATCCCTATCTACATCAGCCTTCTGGTCCTCAAAGTTTCCTTCAATATCTGCATCAGCCTTCTGGTCCTCACACTTTACTTCAATATCTGGTTCTACTTTCACTTCTACTAGTTCCTGGGGATCAAGCTAGAATGAAACCACCACCAATCAGCAGTCTAACTCCATACTATATAATCAAGGTTAATAAGGCTAAAGAGCTATGTCATAAATTCTTTTAACTTCTTTCCATAGCTTCAAATTATGTTATACTATGACTTCTTACCACACATTTCAGTGTAAAAAATAACGTACTGCATAACAGTAAATAGTCGTAAACATGGAACCTGCACAGTGGCTTGTTACATTCCTTTTATTAAAATCACAATACACACAATTTAAAAACTTATCAACTATTCCCATATCAAGCAATATACAAATTTCTTTCATGAGTTTATGTAATGACATAACAGAATTCGACAATAACAAGTTTTTAAAGGGGAGATGAGATGCTTTCTGTTACAACAACCACTCTGCTCGGTAGACAAATATATGCCATGTTAAACATGCTTGATGTGAGTTTGTAAGTGAAAGAAGAGTTGACGAATTGTCATGTATTAATTTACATACTGTTGGTGCAAATGAGTTATGTAATTTTAGTAAGGTTATGTTTAGTTATGATAAATTGTGATTGCTTGAAGTGACCAGTCCCATGTCATACGTATGACTGCAATTGATGAACAATAAACTTAACTAAACAAAACTAAAAACTTAAATAAAATAAATTCAACAAAATTAATCAAAACATCAACAAAAAAAATGACTTTAAAAGTAAAGGTGGGCAGCTGAATAAATTTACTATGCAAGCTTAGATTTCAACCCTTAACTATTTACTACAACATGTTTACATTTTTTATAAACAGTACTAGTACCAAAAATGTTTACCACATGCATGAGGTACATGACAGGCCAAGGGTAAAAAGAAAGCCACATTTCTGGTTAAAGAAACAGAATGCATTTATCAGGTGTCAGAACAATGGCCCTCCTACAGGGTGCATTAATGTCTTCCAAAACACAAAAATGAAGCGTCTGACAAGCCTGATTCCATACAACTCAGAATGAAGTGGAAATACTGGAGATATTGAGCACCAATAATGCTGCAGCTGACATGGTCTGCATAAAATTTTAGAAACCTGTCAACAAAGAACGCTTGAAGCCTGACCAAACACTTAACACCAACATGTCAAAAGAGTACTGGTAAAGCTCACCAACAGGAGTATTTATGCTTGAACAGAGAAGTGTGCACTCCTGGGATTCCAATGTCTAAATACATTACGATCATGTGTTGTAGAAGTGCATTTGTCAATCACACACTAATACTTGTAGCAGTAAGAAAAGCCAAGGGACCATGATCATTCAAGGGTACACCAGAGCAAACTGAACTCCTGTCCATTCTTACAACCAGAGAGGGGTATGGATGGATAGGAAGACACTTAAAACTGGATCTGTGAGTGCTTTGTTCTAAAAAGTTCGGGCCTTCTTGAAACAGGTAAGACTTCCACTGAATGCAGTTGTTACTAGACAATGCCCCTTCCCATCCACGTGATAGTACACTGATGTCTAACAACAGTCTTATCACTGTAACATTTAGGCCCCATGTCAAAGCTATTATACAGCTCATGGACCAAAAACTAACTACATCCATGGAATGACCTTACCAGGTTGACCTTCACAGAAGTTTTCCTGAAGGAGATGGCAACATAACAGCATTCTGCAGGAAAACAAAAGTGTCTGGTACTATATATGAGGTCTGACAATGAAGTTCGCAAACTTATCGCAGTAAAAGTGCTACATACCTCATTGCTGAATACTACTGTGGTCGCCTTCAAAGTACTCCCCTTGGAAAGTTATGCACCTATGCCAGTGCCTCGTCCACCCTTCAAAACAATTATGGAACTGGTTTTGTGGAATGGCCTCCAGAGCTGCCGTTGTATTACTCCTGATGTCATCAATGTCATCAAAATGCCTTCCTTTCAATATTTCCTTTATCTTCAGGAACAGAAAAGAGTCACTGGGGGCTACAGCCGGTGAATAGGCAGGGTATTCCAACGCAGTTATTTGTTTAGTAGCTAAAAACCCCCTCACAAACAGTGCCACGTGAGCAGGTGCATTGTCATGATGCAAGATCCATGAGTTGTTGGCAAAAAGTTCGGGTCATTTCCATCTAACTTTTTCATGCAGCCCTTCCAGTACTTCCAAATAGTAAACTTGGTTGACTGTTTGTCCAGTTGGTACAAATTCATAATGAACAATCCCTCTAATATCAAAACAAGTCAGCAACATTGTTTTGACTCTTGATTTGGACTGATGGAAATTTTTTGGTTGTGGGGAATTGGAAGTCTTCCATTGTGCACTTTGCCACTTTGTTTCGGGGTCATATAGGTAGACCAATGTTTCATAATCTGTGATGACATGGCCCAAAATGTCATCTTGCCTCTCCAAAAGGTCTTGGCAAATTGTGACTCTTCTTTGCTTTTGTTCTTCCATAAGCTCCTTTGGGACCATTTTTGCACACACCTTCCTCATGTCCAGATCTTCAGTTAAGATTTTCCTAACTGTTTCTCTGTCAATGTTCACTTGCTCTGCTA
>JGI20166J26741_10973336_pt1 | contig 14661 bp, 10 predicted proteins | sample TergutCu122P5_FD_26741 | JGI IMG/M metagenome (IMG submission 26741)
TAGGCTTTTCAACATTAGTAACTTTCTTTGGTGCCATTAAAAATGGGTATTTTTAAAAATAAAATGAAAATAAATCACAAAAATACTTAGACAACACAGATGCTCACTTTTTAAACCGAAATTACGGGAGAACCGGACGCGCTGATGCGCAAACCGACCGACAGCACTCAACTAGCCGCATTCTTATTTGTTGACTCATGGTGGCACGAGCCACATGATGCTGTGCAATGCCGCGCTCATGGTTCGACTTTCAAATTTTTATTTGAGTTTTAAACTGAATTTTTCTTGAATTTTTTGTTCGAGTTTCAAGTTGTTCGAGCATCAAACCGTTCGACTATCAAGGGTCCACTGTACTTTGGTTACAAATGTAACCATGGTTACTAACATTCTATGGATTTTCTGGTTACCAAGTTTACTAAGGTTAGAAACATTTTCTGTGGTTACAAAGGTTACCAGTGTTAATTGCTTTTCGTAGTTGTGCAACGTGTCATAAACATTTCACTTAGTGGATGTTTCCTACTTTTTTTTTTCATTCTTTTTGCATATATGTAATTGCTTGCAGCAAGCAGCCACATGCAAGGCCAACATCACATTCTCTTACCACTTTTTTAGGATTTGTAATAGAAGATGTATGAACATGAAAGTTCCTCATTTTGTTTCTGCAGCAAGGAGTGCTTGGCAGGTAATCTGGAAAGTAACAGTCTGTCAGGCATTGAGCAGCATTACTGTATGGAGACCCTGGATTGTTTGCACAGCAACTGTGATAATGATCGCCTATCTCTCTATGTAGCACAGGATGTGTTCCATAAAAAACAACACATTACCACCTGAATACCTTTCACCCTTGTATGGGAGTTTTTCTAGATGCCCCCTTATGATACTTGTTTGAAAATCTAGAAACACATACTTTCTAAAGTTTGTATGAGTTACATTACATGTGCTTTGAGCAGTGCCATATAAAAAATGTGAAGTTCCAGTTTTTTTTACCGTTTACTGATTTTGAAATAGGGCATGACAAATTTTGCTTTTGACTTGGTGTCGACACAAAAGTTGAGGAGCCAGACAGTTTTCCCATCAGAGTAGGCCTGTGAGGGTAATCTTTGCATGTTGGTTTGCACCTACTAAGCAATACACCAGCTTTGTCACCTAATGGTTTTGAAAACAAAGTGTCCAGCAGCCATTCACCTTAATGTGTACAGTCACAAAGCATCACCAGACAAAGGTTTTGGTATTAGGCCCTTCACTGTTTGCAATCACCAGTACTGTGGTGCAGTCATTGTTGGGCTGTGATTTGTAATAAAACAAACATTAACGTAGGTTAAAAATAATTATTCACCCATGGAAACACAAGGCACCACAACAAAATATCTGGACCCAATTGTGTTCTGGTGCCCAGGATTTTTAAAGCCCTGGCTGAAGGTGTGATGATATATGTATTCTGTAAACTGAACTGTTATTAGTTTAGTTCAGTTTTACGGGCAGATTTGTTTTGGTAATTAGGGTAGAGTAGGGTATATGAAAACATGAGGTTACTCTAATCCTAGATGCTTTGCTTTTAATTTTTAATTTAAAAGTTTAAGTGGTGCAGCTTCATAAATTTCAGCATTTTATGCCTCATGCCTAGTGCATAATAGTATTCTTGTGTGAAAAATGACGCAGGTTATATGCTTGAAAAAAACTGTTATCCTTTCAACTCAGTGAATTGAAACCATTTTTTTCTAACTAGTGTATTGTGGCTTAATTCTTGCTTGCTGTAGAAGTATATTGTTTTGTCATGTGGGGTATTTTAAACCAAGGATTTCATATCAACAGTTGAAACCTGTAACTTGAAATACTGGTGGCTTGCCAGGGACATAGTCATAGATGATGGGGCAAGTGGAAATATTTTGTTGTGTCCTCCATCTCATCAAACTCAGTGAAAATATCTTTGGAGCCCTTCCTTCAGGTTTCATTTATATTACCATAAGATTTGATTTTGTAGAGTTTGCCTTTTAACATCCCTTAACATGGCCAAAAGAAGTTTGTAATTTCTGAGTGAAAAAGTGTAGTAGTTCTGCTGAGAGTGCTGACTTCAAAGCAGATTACATTTGCCCTAGTACCTCTGTATTTTAGCTCCTGTGTTCAGAAGGTGTGGGTCCATTTATCTCATTAGGTATGTAAAGTGGAAACATGGAAGGTTGTAGTGCTAAAAAAAATATAAAACTGTAGAAGCTTCTAGCCAGAGATTGGATAATGTGGATTGATAGTGGAGAAAATGCCTAAATGTCTAAACCACAACTGAAATTGACATTAGAATATCATAGTGATTTTGTGATTTTACTTACTTCACTTCCTTGTAATTAATTTAGTAATGCATGCCATCATTTGCTTGTTGGCTTCTGTCGGTGATTTTATGAAAATTAAAATGTGTTAGCCACAGACTAAAGCTTTGCCATTTTGCCTCGTGGCTTGTTGATGACTGAGCCAAAGCTCTGGTAGTAGGCACCGCATTTTATCGTGAAGCTTTGGGTATATTCGTAGGTGATTTCATGTGAGATATATGCTGGAAGTTACAGGCAAAAGGAGGTCCTTTATGGCAAAATTTCTTCAGTTTTCTCCTGCTAAGCATTATTTCACTATTGATTTATACCTGTCTGTCACTGTCCCTTGAGATGTAAAAGCACTGAATAGGCATCATATATTATCACATCCTCAAAGCTTGGACTTCATCCCTGAACCATTACTATACTGGTTACAGAGTAAGTAAATTAAGTGGCATGTTGGCAGGAAGTTACAGTACTCTCTTTCTTCTCCTAGATAACTGAACTCTGTGGTGGAGGTCGAGTAAGCCACTTGGGTCGTCGCCAGTTTTATTCAGCCCTGAAACTTATTGCAGCTTTTCAAGCAGGGCTTCCTCTACGTCCAGAACTTTTCCATTCATCGCTTGATGTACCTTTACCTCGTTTTACTTGGACCACATCTGTAGGTAAGAAGAGACTGTGGAATGAATTCTACATATGACAGTTTATATGAGAAGCATATTATGTATAGTATTCTATAAGCCATTTTCATGTTAAATTTTTTACACCTGTAACAATGTTGAAAGAAGTGTTGTTAAAGTGTGCCTACCATATAAATACATGTTACAAAATGTGGCATGTTTTGTCAAATTCTCATTTACTCGACCTTATTATATGGTGTGAAACATTCGTTTCTTTGTGATGCAGTGATTGAAGTGTAGGCATGAAACTTTGTCTCACGCATTAAGAGAACTCATACTGTGGATGTCCAAGAGCAGGGTGCTGAAGATAATTTTCAGACCTAAGTTGGAGGAAGTAATGGAAGACTGGTAAAAAAAAAACTGCATTGTGAGGAGCTTCATGATTTGCACTCCTCAACAGACATTAGGATGATCAAATGGAGTAGGGTGAGATAGGCAGGGCATATGGTATGCATGAGAGGGAAATGAAGTAACTAGTGTTATGATGGGAAAGCTGGGGGAGATGCCACTTGAAGGACCTAGGTGTGGGTTGGAGGATAATACCAAATTGCTCTTAAAGAAATAGATTAGTTGTGAACTGATTTCGTTGGGCTGAGGACAGGGACTGTTGAGTTGCTGTGTGTATATCCCTGTATCCAATGTACATGTTTATGGAGCCCTTACATTTTGGGAGTATTGTGTTACAGGTGTCTTATTTATTTAGAAAATTTTAAAATTATTTAAATGGTAGTAACTAGTGAGTGATGATCAAGAAAGAATCGAATACATGGCCAAGTTCCACATAAGCACAGAACACACACCACGGACATATGTGATAGGACAAGCAGCAACCACTTGACCCTTCTTGTGTAAGATCCCAGTAAGAGGCACTGGATACCAAATGAGTAGAAGTTGCACAGAATAAATGTATCTGTATACTAGTTAATATTTCAGAGAGTAGTAGAATGAAGAAATTTGTTTCTTATACAAAGCTCAAAGAACACTAATTGCTGTCATTTTGAAAATTTTAATATAAACAATTTAATAAATGTGCCACCTCTATTACACAACTCTCCTAAGATACAAAGGCTCCATAAGCACGTACATTGGATACATAGAAATACACAGAGAAATTAAGTAGTGGTCTAATACTGTATGTAGCTATATATATTCCATAATTTCTGTGTGGTGGCTGTGTTCTCCATAAGGATGGATATGATGACATCTAACATTCAGGAGATTAATAAAAAGAGGTATTGTTGTGTAGATAAAGAGTAATTTTGCTGTTATTTCAGTATATATTAAGCACTTCTGTTTTTAGGGATGTTGGCATGTGTCATATGCTGTCAAAATTTTAGCCTGTTTTTCAGTTTCTAAGTTTATAGTGTGTTTTTTATGCATGTCCAACATCGTATGTGCTCTAATACTTTTTGTACTGAATAATTTAAAAAATTAAAGCCTCGTGCAGAAAATCACAATTACTGGTTTTAGATTTTAAATATGCACGTAAACAGGCATGGTCTAGTTCATAAAACATTATGTCTGAAGAGCTCAGCATTTCTAAATGGTTTCTAAGTGGTATATGTTGTTCACAGTATGAAAAATATTAGTAGTAATATTGGCTCTGCATTGTACTATTGTAATAGCACATGTGTACACTCCAAATGGCCAAACATTGAATTTATTACTGGTAATGCAATTACTCCATATTTAAAATCCAGCTGCCATCCCCATAGTACAGGCAGATTTAATAGCCCCTATTTCTCTAAAGATAATGGTATGTGACTACATTTGCAAGCCATTGTTGTTTTTTTTTCTTTTTTTTAATATGCTTAGTCTAAATGTTGACCTTTAAGTCCACTGTACTGGTGGATCTTTGTGTGATTTTCATCATATCTTCCATTAAAATTCAGAGGCATTTCTTTCAGAGTAGTCTGTTATGGTCATCTTGAAATCCTACTTGCTTTCCATAATCTACCCATTACTTTTCTTTCGTATTTACTAACAGAATCATTATCATGAACATTTTTTGTTTAAGAATAGAGGTTTTTGAATTCCTTTGTGCTGTGTGGTTGGTGGCTGGATTTTAACGGGGGTTACAGAATATTGATTTATTTTAATTTACTTTATTGAATAACACTGTCAATAACTAAAACTTCATAGAGCCGAATGACTGCATGACATTGAAGTGAAATGGAAAGGATGTGTAAGGACTCACTCATAGCTGAATTTGAGATAATGTCATGGTATTTACCAAGAGACATTGAGGGAGTGTGTGTATAAACCAGGGCACAGTACTCGCTGCCCTTCCTGTGATTTCAACTGTGTACTTTTCAATTACAAATTGCAAGTGTTACTGCTTGAACCAACTTGTGCAGTGCTAACTGTGTAGTTTCAAAAATGAAATGTAATACTGTGCCAGTTGTGCACATATGCTGTTACAGTTGTGGAATGTACTGCCAATAAATATTGAAGGTTATTTGAGTCATTGATATGAAGCAAGTGATAAATGCTGAAGTTTGTGTAGCTGTAATCTCATTGTGGTAATGTAATGTTCTGCTTACAGATAAGTGGGTGCCTCAGCATATAAGTCGACAGTTAGGCAGCCCAGATCTCATCCAATTAAGTGACACAGATAGGACGCCAACTCCACAGGTTTGAATTAACCTAATCCTTTGTTTCTTATTTGAATCTTTTATGTAATGACATTAAAACAATGGCTTGAATTGGGGCAACTCTAGTAAACCAACCTTAACTTATGAAGATTCAAGTCTTCTGAGATGTTGTGGTGTGTTGACTGATAAATAGTTACTGACATTGTGGAGGTGCCTTCATCTTGTGGGTCAAGCAGCCCAAGAAGGTCCTTTATGTGTGCTTAATGTTATGGCACAGAAATAGAAATGATATAAGGAGAGTTTATACAGTGCATCAAACTTGATGTAGAACCCCGTCACAGAATTTATGTTAACAGCCTGTATTATGTAATTCACAGACGTGCTTGACATATTGGGAACAGATTAGTAAAAGCTGTTCGAAGTTCCATGTAAAAGTTGCGAATTCCATTACAATGTATACTGACATGCCTGCAGCGTGAATCAGTTCCAACTGTTCCAACTAACGAAGGAGGGGTGGAGGCCCATACAGAGTCTCCGCATCCCAATGGAAGATCCCTCTCACCAATGTTTGGTGTTGAACCTAAAGGGATGTCACCTGAAGCTTCTAGCACAGCCAGTGATTCACCTACACCAACCAACAGTGTCCAAGAGAGAAACTGGGCTGCAACCACACACTGGCATGGTTTGGGTAAGTTACTGTTTTTGATAAGTTTTTAAAGATATGTTATCAATTAATCAAGAAAGGAAATTTGTATATATAGTATATCATTTCAGCATATTTGTCCCCTTTCATTTACTTTCTTTAAAATCTTAATACTTGTGAAATAAGTGTACTGTGTGTATAATTGGTGTTTCATTTTTCTGTACGGCTTTTGTCGCGGAAATTTCTTGCTGTGGAAAATATTATTGAGTTACATGTGACTGAAGCAGAAACACATGTAGGTTTCCATGTATATTATCTTTTATTGTCTGGTTTTAACTGAACTGGAGTAGGTGGACAAATTTTAGTGAAGATTCCTGATATAAAATATAAAATGAAAATATGTTCAATGTTCTTAATTGTTTCATGTGTATACATGAATGGGCAGAGAGATTTTAAGAGGCATTCTTCAGGAATTCAAATGCACTTGATGAACTGTGTATTTGCGCATCATATCTGTCCTTGTGAATCTATTCTAGGATGTCTCCTTTCTTCTGTAGGTTAACGCTGTGTATTTTTATGTTAACTTTTGATCTTCAGAGCTGCTATAGGCATTTGGTGAGGTTGAAACTGAATGTTGCAATGTAGTGCTTAGCACAGCTGCTTTAGCAGGTATCAGATTTTATTCTTGGCATGAAGGCTGGCTATTCGTAAATATTGGGATGCACCATTTTTATGGGTCTCTCCATCTTTTATCATCCATAAACATTCTCTCATTTAATTGTATGTTATAAAGGGAGTTGTCAAAGTATTGCACAGTAGATCAAGACAGTAAGATGCTGTTGAATATTCAAGAATGTTTCTTTTTTGGTTTATCTGTTCTCACCTATCCTGTTTCAGTTTGTGAGGAGCAGCGACAGTTACTGGGTACTGAAGAGGAATCATCTGATCGCCACAGCAGTGAGGAGGATGTTGAAGGGGATGGGGAAGTATGGACCATTACTGAAGAGCAGAGAGATTATTACAGAGCTCAGTTCAGGTCTCTTCAGCCAGATCCAACAGGACTTATTGCTGGACCTGCAGCTCGACTATTTTTTGAGAAATCACGCTTGCCAGTCCAGGAGCTTCGCAAAATATGGTAGTATAGTGCACTTCAATATGTTATCTTCATTGCAGCATTATGTTTTCTATGTGTGTACATGCAGTGTAATTTCATTTCTCAGCTTTTAAATTTAAAATTGGGCTTGGATTTGTTTTACCATGTGTAGTGATCAGTAATGCTTGAGAGAGTGAGACACCAATACATTGTAAGTTAGCTTAGATTTAGGTGCACAAATCCAGCCATGTCATGCAGTTTGATTATGTAACACTTTCCAGTCATTTGAATTGTAATCACTCTTCTGATATAATGACATGGGCAATAACTGTATGGTAACTGAAGTAGTAAATGAACATTTTTCTGCAGGCAGCTTGCAGATGTCACCAAAGATGGAGCTCTGTCTCTTGATGAATTCAATACAGCAATGCATTTGGTAGTGTTACGAAAAAACAACATTGACCTACCAGAAACTTTACCTCCTTGTCTGGTTCCACCCCGTCAAAGTCAAGTAAATGTTGCACCAGCAGAGCCACCTAGCAGAGAGGAGAGCCCTCCAAGTCTGTCTCCTTCAGGTGGAGAGCCTACATCTCCACCTAGAAGCAAGGAGGTATGGAAGTTAAAAAAAAAAAGCATATTGAATTAATACAGCCAAATGTTTATATATGATGGCCTGGTTACAGATGTTTTAAGGTTCAAAACTGCTGGCCCAAATTCCCACCACTGGTTCCGATCCTAAACCAACTGTCCTGTCCACATTGTTGCTGCCTGTTTTTGCATGATTCATTGCAGTAATATTTTTCATGGTCTAGAAGTCAGATGAAATGATCACATCATCGTGTAACCACCAGCCCATGAATTCATTTGTGCGAGTGGAGGTATAGCTCCACAAATGGGGTTGAGTGGTCAGCTTCATGGCTTGGCCACTCAACTCGCAGGGAAAGCCTGAAGTACCCACTGAAGGTTGGATGGGCCCCAGAGCTGGTCTGGACTCTTCCAGGAATTGAAAAGATCATTCTCCCGCCAGGAACTTAACCATACTTCTGCGGTTTTCCATCCTCTGGCCTAGTCACTATTCTGACTCACCCTGTCCCATGTCCTGAAAGTTGCATAATTTCCCTGCTATGAACATAATAGATGTCAAGTGTTGCTTGAAAGTTGCTGTATGCTTCTGGATCTTAAAATTCACATTCTTTCTTTCATGAACTATACTGGGAACATATTACACACAAATTTTGTAGGGAACCTTGTAGAAGACAGCTGCTTGGAAAAGTAAGACAAGTGGGAAGGTAGTGTTGCAATGAGTGGTGGGTTTTTGGGTTAGAATAATAGTTAATAGCTGTAGTAAGTGGTAGGTAATAGTTAACATAAATTGCCTAGATAAATTTTTCCTATATATCTGGTCAGATTCTTATATTTTAATACCATGCACATTTGATACTCTGAACTCACATCTTTATCATCTTCATGAACAGAAACATTAGAATACTCCTGTCACACCAACATACAAAATCCCACACATGTGGACACTGCTTGAACACTAATATCTGGATGTCATAAAGGAACAGAGTATTCCTATTCTGTTTTTTGTTTTAAGTGGAACTTGTATAACATTTGTTTCAGTGGACCAAATTTGTAGACTCGCCAACTAGCTCAGTGTCTTCTCCAGGCCCAAAGCCAGTTAACTTTGATTTCCATAAGTCAGCAGTGGAACAGGTACGTTTTCAATTTTTTTATTTGCCTCTTCTTCAATAGTGCATTGAATCACAGGTATGATTAAGCTGTGTTGCATTTTTAATTAGGATCCAAAAATCTTGCATCCTGTACCATTGCGCCTGACTCCAGAATCCCAAGGGCTACCTCCTCCAGAGGATGAACCTTGCCGATCACCACGCAGACTAACAGAACCTCAGATACCATATGAACAACTAAGTGAAGGTGGAAGTCCCAAGAAAGCCACAACATTGGACAACAATGTAACATCTGCATCAGACATTAGACCAATTCAACGACCACAACCAAAGAAACCAGCAGGTTTGTAAGGAATAGGTTCCCATATTTGCTTACATGATTTAGTTGGAAAAATGACATGCTTATGGAATGTCTCTGTTATCTGCATTGTTTCATGAACATTATAATTTAATAAAATACAGATAGTAAATTTCAATCACTATGTATGATCATAATTTGGTGAAACCATGCCAACATACTATCTAAGCCCATGCGTGGGCATGCGTGTATGGGACATGCTGTTCGCAGTTCATTACAGGATTGAATAGATACTGTTTATAAGTATTTTGTTTATTAGTATAAAACATCACTTGAGTTTTGTAATGTTCATGGAAAATGTTCAGATTTAATGCTTTTTAGGGCATGTTGATTATAAACTTAACATTGTTGTGGAAATGTGGAGTATGTAATACAGTGTAATGTGGTGTGAATGTGATCTGTGCGTAACTTGTGGGATGGGCATGGGGAGTAACCTAACCCTTGTGTTCCATGCTTGAAGCCCATAATTTGGAAAAACAATGTACTGTCATGCAAAGATGACTGTCTTCCGAGGTATGATGCCAAATATTTTGTTGGTAGATACCAGTGGGTCTGCTGCCACCATTTTGGGGTGGAAAAGGTGGAAACAGTGGGTTCCTCCAAACTGTTGTATCTATGTGCTAAACTGCTTGATGTCACATATCACTGTGAGAGCCTAAAACACAAATAATACTTTATGTTATACCAACAGATGAACTCTGGCAAGACTGTGGACTTGCTTAACTTCCCACTAAGTTCTATCATGCTGTCTTTCATTCTTCTTTGTAACAATTTCAAAATTTGTGGATTGAGTCCAGGTTTGTGTTTTGAAATGCTTATCCTGTATTTTCTTTGTGATTGTAAAAGGTACAGGATATTATTTGGTTAAATCTGCATGAAGTTTCATTCTGGTTTTGCGTAAATCTCTTGGTAACCTTGGATATGATTTTCTTGTAGCACCAGGTCCTGGAGCAATTCCACCTCCTCCTCAGCCCACAACTCTGTCTACACCTGATGAGTTATCAGGAGCAACCATTGCAGCAACTACACAAACAACAGGGTGAGTTAAGTACCATGTTAGCAAGCTATAGGATATCTGAGATCTGTGTATTCATTTAACATTCTCCTCCTCCTCCCTCTTCCCTTCAGTACCTGTTAGTGCAAAAACAATGGTACACTTAACTATACATTTTTTTAGTGGAAAGGTGTGAAAGTAAGCTTGTGGACTGGCAGTTTATTGTCCTTGTTCCAAATCAGTCACTTGAGATGGGAATGTTAATTACTGGAGTGGATATGTGTCTTTATCGTTTTGAACAAGATGCCAGTAGTTGTATTGGCACATGACTGTCTGTACCTGTGATGATATAAAATTGTATTTGCATAGAAAATATCATGAAATGATCAAGGTCTTGTGGGATGTGATACTTGCTGGGTTAGGGTGTCCTAAAATTTCAGAAAAGGAATTGAGTACCTTTGTCTTACTTCTTCAACCCCTTTATGCTCAAAGATGAAGACACAAAATGCATTCACACTATCAGGAAATAGTAACCCAGTGGAAATTAATTAAAAACAGTACTGCCATGCAGATGATAAACCTGTCAAATTGTGAAGTGTGCTTTAGTGTAAGATTTCTATTGTATATTGAAAGTATTGGGACTTAGGGATATAGTGTGTTTGGCATTAAGTGTGTGTATCATTTTGTTTATGTATCTTTTGTTTGAAACTTGTTTTTTCTGTCTCTGATAAATAAGGGATATGCCAGAAATGTGCACTGATGTTCATGTAGGTTTTCATGTAGTGTCTGTTATTGTTTGATTTTAACCCAAAGTTAATCTGTTGACAAATTTTTGTAAAACTCCCTAACATAGATTTCACAGCAATGCATGTAATAGCAGTTTGAGTTATTACTGCTGAGCAAACAGACATGGTGACCTGTATTATGAGTCTAACAAAATGGCCTGAAAGAAGAAAATAGTCCTACAATTATATGTTGAATTTTTTGTTTATAACCTGACCTTTCTATAGTAAAATCAAAAACAGTTTCTGTACACGAGGTCCATCCACACCAGTGAGCCTTATTGGCAGTGCTCTTGGTTTTCACTAAACATACTTTCCCACACTACTTTCATATCATGGCTGCAGCCAGTTGAATCAAAGTTTGTACTTCTTTGTGCAAAACCATATGTATAATCACTGTAATTTGATCCACTGCCAAATACTGAGATGGATGAAACAGTTGGCATAAGCATTGTTGTACTTATCATAGAGAGTTCTGATTTTCAGTCTGTAATAATTTTGTTATTATTGCTGGATTAGTGTTATTGTCATAGTGTAGAAATCATAATACAGTAGAGTTCCTTTAATCCAGCACTTGATAATTATCTGGCACTCCTGATAGTTTGGCACATGAGGAAAGTAGTTCAAAGACCAGAAGTTCCACAGGCTGTAGCTTCAGGTGTTGTGTACTTTTTTTAGTGACTTTATATTATAATGTTTTCAGAAGATCCAAAGATGAGTAAACAAGGTACTGCTAGATAGAGGGAACATGTAACTTTAATGTTTCCTGGGATACTTGATTTAATTATAGGCCTTGAAAGTGGCCAGCGTCGAAGAGCTGTTATGGCTTCATGCAGCATTGGACCTTAAACTATCTATGTTTAAAGAAACAGAAGGACCAGTTGTGATCTTTTATGGCATCAAGTTATAGTATGAAGAATCTTGTCAAGCAACAGACTTTGAAAGAACCTAAAGAAGTGCAATTGGACTAGGTGTTGTATAAGTGGTTTACAGGAATGTGTTCCGAAGGTAAAGCCCTGACTGTGCCTATGGTAATTGAAAAGGCTAAGCTTTTTAATGATGAAATTAAAATAACTGCAAGTGCACATTCTCTTAAAATTGGCTGCAAAATTGTAAAGATTCAGCATCTGAAGGAGATTTCCAGACAGCATGCCCCTCCAATTAGTTGTGTAGCCCAGTATAGGAGCAGTAACAGAAAATTATGTGTAAGAACTCAGGTCAGTATAAGTACTGTCTGTTAGTCCACAACATTTCATAAGCCAGCACCTTTCCAGTCCCATGGTTGCTGGATTAAAGGAATTCTCCTATATGTGTATCATTTTGCATTGCAGCCAAAATACAAGCTTTCCTTGGCTGTAGGGGGCAGAGGATGGTTTACATTAATCAAACCCCCTTATCAGCTCTGTGGTACACTCTCCTGATAGAAACTTGATTACAACAGCAGTTGCAGGGCGCAAAGGGCCTGTCAAAAAAGCCTACATGCTTTGGGTCCGAAAGGGCTCGAACCCATTTACTATTCTGTTCTGTTCACAGCAGTTGCAGGTAGGTTAAAAATAATGGCCTTCCCATTTTATGACACACAGTCAAAAAGAAAGGCAGATTGCTGTTGCCATATGATTGTGCATTACTGATAAATGTTAAATGCATAAGTCATGGTAACTCATATCGAGAAGAAAGAAAAATGCAGCTTAAATTAAAGTAAGAATCGGATAGGCCTGTCAGTAGCAATGTTCAGAGATCCCACAGTAGGCAGCAGGTTTTACCTGAACTGTACATACTGTCATAGAACTTTGCCTTCACTCCCCATAATCTGCAATGTAAGGTGCTTAGGAATAGGAAATAAACATTTATATACTGGAAATATGAAATAAGTGATAGCTGTTGCACAAAACAGTTCAAATAGTGTGTTATAATAATTTGTGTATTTTTTTTACATAGAGGTCAGTCTGGCCCAACAAGTCTCCCTGTGTCAGTTGTAGCAGCACAGATGGGTCCCAAAAAGGAACCACCACCTCCACCTCCACCACGACCATACCGAACACATGCGAGGAGTTCATCTTTGGATCTCAATCGATTGGGTAAATATCACTGCATTTTCAAGTTAAACAATTTCTGCATATTATGTGTATATTAAATACACTGCTTTATGTCAGTAGCATACGTTTCATGGCCTGGGATAGTGTAGTCAGGTATAGCAACTTGCTGTGCCTGGATGGTCTGGGGATTGAATCCCAGTAGGGACAAGATTTTTTGCACCTATTCAGACTGGCCCTAGGGCCTACCCATCTTCTGGGTACCAGATCCTTCCCCAGGGGGTAAAGCAGCCAGGGCATGGCATTAACCACTCACCCCCATCTAGTGCCTAGGTTAAAGAAAGTGTAGGGCTGTACCTTTACTCCCCCTCTGGGCCTTCATGGCCTGTTATAGGGTGAACTGCACCTTTTAACATGTTTTGCATTAAGTATTCCCTAAAGCATAAAATGTGTTAAAAGTGCAATATGTTCAGGGTACTGAGGAAAACAGCCACTGTTCTGACAAATGGTATGTTTGTAATTTGGTAGGATACAGAAGCATATCATACATGAATAAAAGCTCACCTCCATGGAGAGTTGTGTACATGTCCTCATGCGAACTAATGTTCAGCATAAGATCCTTTGACCTCATGGGGTCACTGTAAACAAACCACAAATTTCTGAGCTGTTTCAGTATGCCATCTCTGATCTGTTCAGTGACAGCTTTAATTTTTTGTTGCAACCCCCAGAACATAATGTAGGTTGAACTTTGAACTAATACACATAATTTCATTGATAGCCACAGAGGTAACATGTTGGTTGGGATAACACACACCCAAAGGCATCCTGGAAATCAATTCATTAGGGCAGAGCTGCTGAACGTACGTGGTCAGACATTAAAGTTCGCAAACTGCCACCGTGTGCTTGCCGTGGCGGCACTGGACAAAAGCCTTAGTATGCTTTGATGACGTTGACATATCAGTGTTTCACAGCTGTGTTGTTGTTGATCTATTGCAGTCTCTTTATGAGTGGCATCTATTACTGTCTGCGTGTGTTTTGGTGTGCTGCCGCGAGAATGCCAGAGCTTGTATTAGAGTAACGAACAAACATTAAATTTCCTGTTAAACTTGGAAAGAGTGGAAACAAAATCAGAGAGATGTTAGTGCAAGTTTACGGGGATAATGCTATGAAGAAAACAGCAGTTTACAAATGGGTGAAACGTTTTTCTGAGGGAAGAGAAAACTGATGAAGAGAGATCAGTACACCCAACAACAAGCAGAACTGAAGAAAACACTGCAAAAGTTCATCAAATTGTGCATGAAAATTGTCGGCTGACTGTCAGGAGCATAGCAGAGCAAGTGAACATGGACAGAGAAACAGTTAGGAAAATCTTAACTGAAGATCTTGACATGAAGAAGGTGTGTGCAAAAATGGTCCCAAAGGAGCTCACCGAAGAACAAAAGCAAAGAAGAGTCACAATTTGCCAAGACCTTTTGGAGAGGCAAGATGACATT
>JGI20166J26741_10976669_pt1 | contig 14656 bp, 11 predicted proteins | sample TergutCu122P5_FD_26741 | JGI IMG/M metagenome (IMG submission 26741)
AATAAGGAAGTGGAGGATGAAAGAATGGAATGGGATGAAACGGATGTGGAATTGTTACGAAAAGGGAAAAAGGAAAGAGGAGAAAAGAAGACAAGGAAGCAAACATCGACCCACCTACAAGATGGGAAGTGGAATACCACATTCAGAAAACAAAAAATAATAAAGCACCTGGTGAAGATAATATAGTAGCGGAGCTGATAAAACATGGAGGGGAAGCACTGGTGGATGCAATGTATAAATTGATTAGAACAATATGGGAAACAGAAAAAATGCCAGAAAGATGGAAACTAGGGATCATTTGCCCTATATATAAAAAAGGAGATAAACTGGACTGTGGAAACTACAGGGGTATTACACTGCTAAGTGCAGTTTATAAGATTCTAACCAGCATAATTAATGAGACAGTACAGAAGGTAACAGAGAGAATAATTGGAGAATATCAATGTGGCTTCCATCCGAATAAGGGCACTACAGACCAACTGTTCATCATTAGACAAATGATGGAAAAGAACTGGGAACATGGATTTGATCTGCATATGCTCTTTATAGACTGTGAACAAGCCTTCGACAGCGTGAACAGAAGAAAACTGTCAGAAGCAATGAAGGAAGTGGGAGTACCACAAAAACCGATTAAACTTATAGAAATGACATCGAAAGACACGAAGGCACAGGTTAAGATTAATAACTGGAAAATTAGAACTTTTGAATTTAATACGGGGGTGAAACAAGGAGATGGACTGTCAACAACTTTATTTATAATAGCCCTACATAAATATGGGAAATAGATCAGACAGGGACAATATTTGATAAATTAAGTCAAATATATGCATATGCTGATGATGTAGTTCTATTAACTAAGACAAAGTAAAAGTTAACACAAATGTATGACCGCCTAGAGACAGAAGCCAGGAAAATTGGATTGCTAGTAAATGAAAGGAAAACTAAATATATGTTTATGACAGCAGCTGGAAACATGAGGAAACCCCACAACTTGAGGATAGGAAATAAAGAATTTGAAGGTGTGTCCAAGTTTAAATACTTGGGAAACATAATTCAGAATAACAACAGAAATGACAGATGTATAAAAGAAAGAATACAAACAGGGAACAAAGCATATTACGCAAACCTTCAGATGCTCAAAAGTAAAATAATATCTAGAAGATCCAAATTACAAATATACAAGACATTAATAAGGCAAGTAGGGGCCTATGGGGCAGAAACATGGACGCTAACAGCTACAGAAGAGAACGCCTTGAGGAGGTTTGAAAGGAAGATATATGGGCCAGTGGTGGATAATGGGGTATGACGAATAAGACACAACAATGAGCTGTGCAAGCTCATGGGGGGGGGGAAGATATAGTCGAATTTATAAAAGCACAAATAATACAGTGGCTAGGCCATGTGGAGAGGATGGATGACACTGCCACGCCCAAAAGAGTGCTGAAAGGTAAACTGTACGCAACGAGAATAGGAAGACCTAGAATAAGATGGCTGGAGGATGTGATCGCAAATCTAAGAAGAATGGGAATTAGTGGATGGATGGAGAAGGCGAGAAATAGGGATCAGTGGAGGCGAAGGCCCACCCAGGGCCGTAGCGCCGAGAAGAAGAAGAATCGGCGAAGGTCAATGACAAGGCAAAGGCAGGTAAAATCAGTACCTGCAAACCTGGCGCTCCTGGATCAACTCCTGTATCTAAAATGGCTATTGTAATTCCTCTGCCATCGTACGCTGGATATTTACTTAAAAATGCCGTCACACCGGTTTCTTTCTTCGGTAGAAGACTCCACACTGGAAACTCATGATTGACTACTTCAGCCATTTCGCTGGGGCAAAGAATCTTATCGCAAAGGTAATAAGTTTATCTTCCACTCCCAACTTTGATCCATGCTCTCTCGTGTTAGATGCGCAAACTATTGGACACGGATGTTTTCTATTGAGGTGCACAGACCATCCACCGCCATTTAGTAGCAGAGAATAAAGATGAGGCTTGAGAGGCGTGACAAAAATAAAGTAAATAAAGACGTTAATTGTAGTTAGATACTGATAAGTATGAGAAAGCTGGGAGTATTTAAGGAAGAAGTAAAAGTATAGTGTTAAATATAAAAGAATTGAAAAAAATATATATTTAATTATGAAGTACTGATTAGTTCTGAAATATTAAATATATAATAAGGGCACACATTTTACATTTTTTCACCGACTGTGCTCTCGATTTCGGCAGGGCTACCATGTAACCCATAGAAACTGCTTGTGTGTGGGTAATGCAATAACTTTTTTTTTTTCTATTTCAGTTTCAGTGAGGCATAAACATTTCTTCATATGTGCGCTCTTGTGGAATATTAAGCTACGCACAGTGGTAAGTTTCTTTGACAGAGTGTAATGGCCAACCATGCACTCTAACCACACGGATCACATAAAGTTACAACTCGTGGGCATGGATGAGAATGTGGGTGGGTGGGTCCGTCAAAATACAACCACCAAACCTCGCAGTACGCGCTACACGCGGCAACGCAACAACACACATTTGGCTACAAGAAACATTTTACGACAGTTGTGTTTTGATGGACCCACCCACCCACATTTGCGTAAAACACAACGGGGATGAGAAACCTGAAGATGGATGAGAGTGTTGAGTAACGACGCAAAGGCTGCGTAAGTAGAGTGCGTTTGAAACGTGATGGCACACGCGCAGAAATGCTGGATACACCACGTTCCGAAGTAGTGTGAGAGTACTGGCTACCCACTCCATTCGCCAGTTTCCCTTTCACTTCCCCCCCGGGCGTCACCGTGTGCCATCAGGTTTCAAACGCACTCTACACCATGTAGCCAGTGGTTTTGAAGGCCACATTAATCCGTGATGAGTATCGTCCAAAGATGCCTGTAATCCATGATGCTAAGTAATCCGTGTTTACAATGCGAAATCGACTCATGGATCAGATCGACTGGTTGATGTGTGGAGGTGTGTGATGAGACAAGATGTGGTATGAAATCGTACCTAGTTTTGCCATCATTACTGTAGCATTGGCTGTGCCCGGCGTTCTAAAGTATTTTGGGCATCAACTAATTTTTGGTAATGTACGTAACTGGATTTTAGGGAGCTTTAAATTGGTGCAAATGTAATATGTTTTGTTTATTCCAAGGACCTGTATATGTATTAATTAATAGCTAGTTATCCATGAGATATGTGCAGCTGGAATAGGCAAAATATAATATATTATTAATCTGTTGAACGGAGTATGTACAACATTAACTCTAATACAAATGTGTTAGGGCCGTAGTGATTCGTTGCTACTGTATACACCAACTCCAATTATTTCATTGTGGAAATTGAGCGCCTGATTAACCTATACGTGCCTGACTGAACGATCTTGCCACTTGCTAAAATTATGTACAGTCGGTGTTAAGACGGATGAATGTGCATGGCGCATTGGTGGAATGAGTGGCGGGAAACGAAGTACTTGGAAATTGTCGCAGCGCATCTTCTATTACAAGGTCTGCTTGGATTGACGTGTGTTTGGATCTCGGCCTCACGCGTTGGAGGCCGGTGACTAACCGCCTGAGAGTGTTTTCATTATGTTCGGTTTTGTATGTGTATTTATATGTGCGTGTATATGTAACCTTCAAGTGGAACAGGCTGGATACACACACACGCACACACGATGCATATACATGTTTGGTGTCACTGAATTTTTCCAGAAAATTATTTGATATGTCATGATGGAGTGGAAATAAACTGACCAAACTCTTTTTAGGTTATTTTCGTGTATGATGTGATTGCCGTCATAACAGAGCATGCTAAACATAAGCATACTGCTAAGGTATTCACTGTCTGTTTTCTGCATGAATATTATTGGCCTTCAACCAGTTCTTCTAGCCAGTGACAAACGATATCATTCAGACAGTTTTGAAAGTGGTAAACATCTGAATATGAAGTAATAATACTAATATCTGCGAAGATTAGGTTTTGATGGAGAGTTGGTGACTGGGGACAGATCATTCGTGAGTATAAAAGAAGCAGATGACTGATTATTACACCTTGTGGGACTCCACAATTTGTAAGCATGTGTTCTGTAATGTGTAATGGGTGATTTTGTTTCGGTTTTTTGCATCCTGTTATGATGCTATAATTGTAAGCGTAGTCCTTGAATTCCATAAAACTTAATTTTAATAGCAAGAGTTTGCACAGGTAGATGCTTTAGCAAGATCCCAAGTATTCTGCCAGCTGGCAGTTTATTATCTGGACTACACATGAGTTTGTAAAATTGGATCTATGGCTTTTCCTAATGAGTGACTTAAAATTGAGGTTGTTTATATGGAAGGGGGATGTTCAAGTTCTAAGAAAATACTTTCCCATACGTAACTTTCTGAAATATTTTAGAGAATAATTTTAAAAGTGAAATTGGTTTATAATTGGATATACAGGATATTCCACACTTCTTAAAAAGAGATTTCGTGTTTGAATACTGGAGTCATTCAGCCATTAATTTATTAACTAATGGAACACTGAAGGTTTTGAGTAATTTTGTTGACATTTTATCATATATATATAATCTTATGATTTCAGTTTATATTTTTTATTTTTGTTTGCTGTTGTGGGTATAAGATTTATATTTGAGAGGGTTTTAGGGATAGAATTATGTTGATTATTTTGGTTTTAGATTATCTTGTTATTGTTTATTCTTTTGACAGTCCTAGGAAGAAGCAGTTATATAAGAACTCCCTGTAACTGTAGGATTATTCTCCGTAAGGGTGGTTATGAGTGAGCTTGAGCTAGTGGATGTGGCCCATAAAACTATGTGGATATTGCTATGGATCTCACATTAGAATTTCTCTGTGGAATGAGAGTGTAACACAGGATTGGGAGTGAGGTGTTTGAGATATTAGAATGATGACTTAATTGTTGTTACAGGCATACATACGTGATAAGACACAGAGGTGGGATCGTTTCATGTATCAGCGTGATGAACGACTTACAGGAGACCCATACAAGCCCAATGTTAGTAAAGCTGGAATTAAATACATTTTATATATATGCTTATGTAAATGTATCCAGACTGAGTACTTAACTAGTACACACTAATTTTCTTTTGTTTTCAGGGTCTTGAGGCAATTCCTGATGAGTGAAACTATTTCATTGTGGAAGTGATATTGTAGAATAGGACCTGCATTGTCACAGAGGAGTGGCATTGTTTCCATTTGTAAAATAATTGGAACATTTTCATCCACTCACTGAAGTAATATCAGACAAACAGCAGTCGTAATGGATAAGTTATTTTTTCTTGTTATGTTAAAGTTGACCCTTTAATTAAGATTAATATATAAATTTTTCATTAGTGATATTGTACAAAGTCTGGAAAATGACTTACTTGTATTAGGGAAATAAAATATGCACTATGTGCAAATTAACTGTTGTTTTCATTTGAACCCAGTTTCAGTGTTGTACAGAATTATGCACTTCAAAAGAGTTTGGTGGTATTATTATTATTATTTGTTGTCACCCTTGCACAGAATATTTACAGTTATATACCTGAAACAAATGGTGTTTCTAGGGTAAATAATGTTGCAGCGATTCTGTAGTTACAATTTATGACACATGTCACGTTATGCCACATTTTGAATGTTTTGTATTTTTACATTAATACTTTCTGACATGTGTGCAGTGTCCAATATGGCTGTTTTCTCTAGTTCTTTGATTTTGTGCTTTCCCTGTGTTGTTGTTCAGGTATTGTCTGAATGATTTTTAGATGGTTCCAGTTGCCCCTGGTATTACTATTGATTTTACATTCCATCTGCACTGTATTTCTGTTGTAAGGTCTTTATATTGTAATTGTTATTATCTTTATTATTATTTTTATTGCAATAAAGGTACTACGAATATCACCACTTCCAGTTCCACTACAGCAGAAGCAACCACTGCCACTGTCGTCACAAAGACCACATGGACTACCATGGTACTGAACCCACTCCTTTGTCTTGAAAAACCAGTGCTGACCACTTGAGCTGTGGCATGTTTTTAAGATATGAATAAAATTTCAGTCAGCTTTGGAATAAATTTCTACATGTAGTGGCTGATACTGGAAGCATACTAGTATTTCATCACTGTTTGCCCAGCCCATACATCAGTACTTCATTTTTTGTTTACTTAGTGATCTTGTAATTTTGTCATCTTAACAGTTGCTGTCCACCATACTAATGACATGTGTGCTTGTTTTCAATTGAGACTCTTTTATTCTTGAGAAAAATGTAATGAACATAAATTGATTGAGTATCATGAAACAGTAAATTTATTTCAATGTATTAAATGCACATATGAAAACATATTTCTGGTTTTATATAAAGGCACACAAGAGAACAAGCACTGATCCTTCTGTGATTAGAAAATTTCTTGGAGAATTATTTTTGAACATCATATCTGAAATGTAAATATGTAGTTATAAGAAATCTTGACATTGATTTCATCAACACTAGAGAATGTAACATTAACTTTAGAAGTTTCCCATTAGGTGTCATTTTGACACATGTAGGATTTTTACATGAGAGAGAGAGAATTATTCCACATAATGACACTGTCAGCTGTGACATATATATAGTACTCTGCATGGATGGGGATATCCACAACAGTAATTTCATGACTGATAACAGTTGTACAAAAGTGTGGTTTTTGGTTAAGATTGTGCATATAGGGAACTTCAGCGGGTTTGAGGATGCATTTGGCAATGCAGCTTCTTCAGCTGTAGCGTCTATGATGTCAGTGATCATGGTGGATGAAGTGTCTTAGTATTGGTGTAAGAAGAGTCATTGTACTGAGATATTTGACCTTGCTTGATTGTGTTAACAAGAGAGAGAATTGCCATGTACTCCAGGTTAACACTGTTTCATTCACTCCATCCCAGCATTGAGCCCTGCCTCTCAAAGAAGTTTCCCCACTGCAGCACATGTGATTCAGGATCATGCATCTGTTTCAAACCCAGCACCTTTGATAACATAATTCTCCTGAACAGCAGTCTTCCAAAAGAGATGGGTAAGCCATAGGTTAAGAATTTAATTTTATTAATGCAACAGTATTTTCAAGTTTAACGACAAATTCAAACTACAGTGATTTATCTTTTGCAGTGCTTGGTGCAGTTAATAAGTGAGTGATAACTTCTTGACCTGCAATGAATATACAAATTTAATTGACATTTTGAGCCAATATTAATTTATCAAATAAATGACATTATTTTGCAAGATTTGGATTAGCCCTATGGAACACCATCAAATGTTCACTTGCTTTTCGTAATTTAAGTGTATTATTTTTAATGCATGTGTCCCATCTTGTAAAATGTACAAATTTATAAAGTGATGAATTTTATGGATTAGAGTACCTTTGAGATTATTCCATTATAAAAGAATGTCTACTAATGCTGATGGGGGTGTTGATTAAGGACTTTGTGGTTGTGGATACTACATTATTTATCTGTGCCAGGCTCTTAAATGCAGCATTTCTGGTAGATTAATGAAATCCAAGTACAGAGCATTGCTAAAGTGATGCTGATAGGAGAAAAGTCTGTCCCAGTGTCACTTTCCATCACAAATCATATGTGGACTGGCCTGGGATCAAATCTGACCCTCTGGGGTGAGATGCACATGCCTGACTGCCTGAACCATGGCATGCCCATAGGATTTCTGTATGAACTGCAGTTTGGTTAGTTCTCAGAGAAATGAGAGAGAAACAGACTTGGTGTTGTTGTTTAGTTTGTTACAAAGCAGTATTTCAGTATTTATTTATTTGTGGTGTATTTATCAATGTTGTTAATGGCTCAAATTATGTACAGTATTATCAGATGATGTGATTAGGCAATACTGAATTGTAATGTATGAGGAAGATGGTGGTCTTGTTTAAAATTTTGACTACTGTTCTGGTATTTGGCTGGAGGGGCAGACAAGAACCATAATATTGTCAGTGAGGATAACTGATCTCCAGGGTGACTTTTGAATGAAACACTTACTGCATATGACACAGGAATACTTAATCATTTAATGTCTTTTAAAGAATGTGCACACGATTCTTCTTCAAATGGGATAGGTGTGACTGTGTAAAATAGCTGATACTGGTTTGTGTGCACCTTACTTTTTGAATGTACTCTTTCCTTATTCTGTGTCATGTACTGATAAAGGTAACAAAAATTAAAATTTGTTCTGTTATCAGTTAAAGAATACAAGTCATGTTATTGTTAATTATCTTATTTTCTCTTTAAGTATTGTTACTTACTTTCAGTTTCATAATCATTAGAAATTTTAATTTTGCTGGTATGTAGGTGAGAATAAATTTGTGCTCAGTCTCTCTGTATTGTGATTTCTTGTTAAAAAGTCAAAAAATGTTATGGACATATAGTTTTCAGGTAGGTATATCTGAAGGCAAACTTGAAGATGTCAGGGCCAGATGTGGGCTGTTGCACCATTGAAGAAGAAGATATGGTTTTCAAGATGTATGTCACAGTCAAAAGATGTAGCATATCAAATGATAAAACCATAGGCATCTTGTGATTACATGTGCAGTAGATGGGGAAGACTGTTGTCTGCAGGTCTGTGTTAGTCTGTTGTGTCTAGTATTCCATGCAGGGATGTATTTAAGGCCTAACTAGGGAGGCAAGTTCATGTGTGTAATTCTGGCCCTCCTGAAATGTATGATTTGAAATGCAAGAGTATTTTTTTCGAGTTTCATGTAGGGTTAAAGATTCAATTCTTCCAGAATATGACATTTTGTAAGTTGATTAATAAAGGCAAACAGTATAATGCAGAAGGAGAAGGAGTTCACTTTTAAAAGTAATGTCATCCTTGTTAGAGTGTTTTCTGGGAGAGGGTATAAAATTTATTAAAAAGTTAATGTGTGACATTGTCGAACAAAAAATAGTGGCGTGTTGTCATGAGTTGCATGATGCAACATTTCTGGATTTTTAACTATGTACAATCAGTAAATGTGCCAGAATCTTCCATGGTTATTAAATATGATTTTGTGTTGTGAATCAGCATTATAAGTTCAGATTATGTAAGCTTATGTTTCAAAACACTCTCCTTCCTTTCACCTGAAGTGAAATTCTAGACACACTGTCACCATGGTATCTATTGCGTGGATTCTTTCTGGTATTGTTCTGAGGATGACTTCATGTTCTGGTAAGTTCCATAAAGGTTGGATGTGAGCCAAGAACACTCTACTGACCAAATTATTCCTGGCAGTACATTTAATTTCGTACTTGAGTAAAACAATTGTAATTAACCATCATTCAGTACTTGCAGTAACAATTTTCTCAGCTCCTGCGGCTGCAGTGATATTGGTCCTAGTTATACCTGTAGCAGAGTTGATGCAGACTGTCACCATATGATACATCGATTGGAAGGATTCATGGTGGAATTGGGGGGGCATTTCCAGATTTCAGAGAATTCTGGTGAGTTGGACAGTGGACCCAGAACTCTGAACTTCCCTGGACTGTGGCTGTCCTCAAGAGATGTTTCAGCATAATCTGCCCCCTCATCTGTACACCAGATCTGTAGGAAAAAGGACTTATAAATTATGGAGATTGTTTTGGTAACTATGTATTTCAAAGAAGAACCTGCATCATGTCGGTAGTTCCTCATTTGCCAATGTAGTAAGTTAGTATTGCTTGCAAAGAAATAAGTGGATGATAGTGGATATTACATAATTTGGAGAAATGTCATCTGTACAGCTTGTCTACCATTGTTCCTATACTTAGCTGGACATGTGACTTGGATGGAGGCTACTAAATTTAGTTGGATACAGAAAATTCTTTAAAAGTAGCCAGTTGGGAAATAAAGAAGATGGATAATATTAAGAACGTTCTTAAGAGAATAGGTTATGAGGACTGGAAGTGGCTGGAACTGACTGACAGGATCATATCAAACGGTGGACTGTGGTATTCACTGTATTCAGCTTGGAGGTTATGTTACCAGACACTTGCGTTATTCTATAATATTCCAATTTAATCTGGGAAATTGAAGAGAGTTTAATGACCTACATATGGTAATTGGATTAACTGGATATGCTAAGGAAAATAATTAGGCCAGTTCATGTAAAAATTTTTTCACACGTCAGTACAGAATTTGTCTTTGGAGTGTGTAAAGAATGTGGTTAAATGATAGCCAAACATTAATGTTGGAGTAGCTAATGAACAGTGAAACACAAAGTTCATACATACTATTTCTGAGTTTGGTTCCTACTTCCAGAAAACAACATCCTAATTACAAGAATGAGCAAATTACTTTTGTTTACAGTAACTAACTCTGATAAGCAAAAACAATAAATACTGTGTGTGGTGAACTGCTAGTTCACAGAATATTAAAGCACTTGGGGTATTACCACTGCCCGTTAGTGATTTACTAAATCACTTAAAAATAAGTCAGGATTTTCCTGTGAAGAAATATTTGAACATTGAGGAGGAGAAATGAAACTTAACTAAAGAGTAACTCCTATTTTAGGATTATTATCCTTTTCAAGCCTACTGGTTACTTGATGTACCACCAGATTTAACATTCAAAAACTGTACATTCTGGCCACACTGTGTCTGTGTTTTATATGGATTTCAGAACAAACTGATGTTTACCTTGTATAACATAAACTGATTGGTTTTTATAACTTGGATGAAAAGTGTTTACTGTATGGTATGAACAGGGTTTTTGAGTGAAATAGTTTAGGCTTCATCTTTAAAGAGTTAAGTTATGTTCATTAAGAAGTTACTTTCGATTGGAGATGCAGGCTGAAGAAGAGAAACAAGAAATGAATACCAAACTTTAGTAATTTTATATTTAATCTTACAAAAATTGATCATTTGGAAAAGACTTTAGATTTGTGAATTGCATTACCCTGGTTAGAAAATGTTTTTTTTAAGAACATATTTTGGTTTTATTAGCTGCAATTGCCATGCTGTGTTTTTGTCATCCTTCACTGAGGAATTGTACCTATTCTGAATTTAGGAATAAAATGACAGTTTTTGCTTTGATTTGGCTAAATTTGAATAGAAAAAATAAAAATTCCTTGTTAGTGTATATCCACAAACCTTGAAACATGCCACAGTAGTGAAGCTACATGATAAAGTATAAAAGTACAGTGGCATCATACCTTACGGGAACTTTCAAACTGTTAACTGGAAAATGTGAAATCTCACAGAAGAAAATATATCGGCACTGCCATACTTAATTTTTGATAAGTAATAAAAAAATAACAGCAGACATTTTTAAAATAGTGACAGCAAAATATTTCCTGTAAGGGTTTATTAGGATCACTGCAGATTGTTCTGTTATATTGCTGAAAGGGTTATGGAATACTCACATTTGCAAAGGCGAGGAACAGAAGCTGATCATGTGAGAACTCCTCCATTCCTGGCAAGGCTACTTCTGGATCATGACGTTCTTTATATCTCTGATATGCTCTGTATGCTTCCCGTATGCCTCCATTATCTGCTATGTTTTCTGCCAATGTGTACTGTCCATCCACCTGCAAGTATTCCAGTTAACAATTTTATCAGTCTGCTTGGTGCAATATCTTTATTATTGTTTCTTTATTGATGTGATCTTGGGTCTGTACTCTGGACAATAGACTGGGGAACATTCTTTGGTAACAAATGCCAAGATTAACAAATAATTTTTGTGCTCCACACAGCATCTTTAGGGTGAATAAACAAAGAAGGATGTGTCAGGCACACAGTGTTTATTTTCTTTCAGTCATATGAAATGAACATAAAATGAAAATAATTAACTCGGTCTCATAATCTTTTGTGCAAGTTGTTATTCAATATTGTAAAGGAATTCCATGGGCACAGCAGTTAACAACAGTGGATTGGAAACAAGTTTCTAAACATTGTTATGTATATTTTAATATTGTTAGTAAGTGAGAATTTTGTGTGACAAATCTTATATATAAACATGATCATAACCATTAAAAGATTGCGATTTCCATATTGGAGCACACAGAATGTAATCTAATAAATGTGATATATATTTTTCTAGTGAGGCCTGATAATGAAATAGTACAAAACATTTTGTTGATGTAACCAGTTCAAATACTGAGAACAGTGGAGCACAATTTTGGAAGAGACTAAGACTCACCAAGACTGTAATGCCAGAAGAAGAATAAGAAGAAGCTATTCAAATACATGGAAGAATATTTGCTATGTGGAATGACTAAATGTAGTAATTTACAGATGAAGTGGAGTGTGTTAAGCATAAATAACCGTAATGTAAATTTCAGCATTATCAGTCGTCATGTATTGAATTAATAAAAATTAGAAACTTGGGCACCCAGAATTTTACATTTATGTTTGTCTAATATGGCATAGGAAGAAAACATTGTGCACTGTACCTTACTACCACGTATGGAATACTGATTATATTGATGTACAAAACACTGTGCTCTGACTTCATAAGCTTGCAACATTTCAGTGTTCCACCAGGACACCTTGGTTCCATCTTTGCCATAATTCTTACCTGAAAGTGATTAACACTGGATGAAGAATGGGCATGTGTAATAAGCAAAACGTACAGAATAAGGATTTTGACTTTCATCTTCAGTTCAGCTCGCAGTACATGGATCACACAAGTGTAATTTTAAGTCATCCCAGTTTAGTGTGACCCCAATTGCATGATACTCAGGCCAGCTCTCTCAAATATCATTCATCTTACAGATTATGTCAAGCTTGTAAATTCAAAGATCCCATTTTTTGCACACTGTTAAAAGCATTTTTTGATATGGTGAATTTTTATGACATGAAATGAAAAATAATCCAGTGATGATGTGTATAGTGTGATTATTTCTGCAATGACAGATATGCATCTTCAGTAAAGGAATGTCACGGCAAATGCAATATGCACACTTGTAAAGAATGCATTTATAAAGTGCATATATTTGAAATAGGAGTATACCTGTTGGTTCAGAGACAGGAGTTTGCCCAGATTTTTTTTTTTATCACAAGAAACATTTTGAATGACTCAAAGTGTGTTTTATGTGCTGGGTGGTAGAGCCAAAGGGTGAATCACACTGGGAGAACGTGTTGTGTGAATAAGAAGATTGACAGAGATGAAAAACACATACCATGTTGTGGGCAGTATATAAATCAGGGATTTGCAACATTCGTTCATTCCATATTCAAAGGAATTCTTGAACCCAGTGGCAGGCTGAAAATGTGAGACACAAAATTGGTATGAACTTTACCTTCAATGTCAAAGCCATGGGTTAGTTCGTGTCCAAGGATGCTTCCAATGGAACCATAGTTCAGAGCCCTGAAATATGAGCAAATGTTGGTCATCTACTAGAATGCATGAAAGTTTTCTGCAGTACAGTCTGTCTAAAAAAAAGTCTGAAACAAAAGAACTGGCCTGTAATGGAACATGTGTCCAAATAATGCAAAGTTGAAACTTACTTCTGTTGCCCTGGGTGCAAAGCATTTGATGAAAAATTTGTACAATGAATAGACATTTTATTTATCCTTGATGAGCTTTGTCAGCAGTCAGTTTTATGTTGTATTATGTTATACATTTTAAGCCCTTATATCAGCAAGAAGAGTTATGCTGAAGACAGATAAAATGAAAGAAAACATCAAATTAATATATATCCATAATAAATATTCTGAAACTAATATTACTAGGGTCATGCAACTGAAGACGATAAGATTGGCATGAAATATGTCAAACATGGGAAAATGAATGCTCATAAATTTTAGTGAGAGGTATTTGATGGCTAGAGGCCACTTGGGAGACAAAGGTGCAGATGGATTTCTTTTTAAATAACCAACTAGACGCACTAATTATCCAAATTTATTCTGTCATAAAAGTCTACATGTTTTGGGCACCTTCTCTGCCCATCATCAGGAGTTTTCTACTGTACATGCAGCACTGGTAAGTTTCATGCAGGTTTTGAAGACTGCTTCCAAGCAGAGTTAGGATGGAACTCTTCCAGTTCCATCCTGACTCTGCTTGGAAGCAGTCTTCAAAAACCTGCATGAAACTTACCAGTGCTGCATGTACAGTAGAAAACTCCTGATGATGGGCAGAGAAGGTGCCCAAAACGTATAGAGTTTTATGACAGAATGAATTTGGATAATAAGTGTGTCTAGTTATTTAAAAAGAAATCTATTATGATGCACGGTAACATGAATGTAAAGTACAGATGGAGGTATTATAATAAAATTGATTTTTGAGAAGTGGCTATTATGAGGTAGTGCATATTGGAGACACATGGCACAGGATGGGGTCATCTGGTGAGCTTTTGTAAGCATGGTAATAAATGTTTGGGTTCCATAAAAGTGGAAAATATTATTCTTCGGCTAATAAACTGAAAATTATTGAGGAAAGATTGTGTCCAGTAGAAATAGTTCTGCAATAAATGAACACAAAGAACACAGATGAATGTAAGTGCTTAAGATTACAGTTTTGGAAAATGTGAATATTTCATAGAGGTGCTTCCCATTCTTTCTAACAATTGTGGTATCAGTGGGGTGAATAGTGTGACCTTTTAGTGCGCTTCTGCATTAGTGTATGAAATGAACACATCATGTGAAGGTTATATATATATATATATATTTTGGTCTGTTTATGTGATTCAGTCCTGCAACTACTATATGGACTATAATAAAATTTTTGTTGGGGGTTTGACACTAGAACATATAAA
>JGI20166J26741_10977781_pt1 | contig 14652 bp, 13 predicted proteins | sample TergutCu122P5_FD_26741 | JGI IMG/M metagenome (IMG submission 26741)
TTTGTTTATAATTGAGAACGTAACTTAAATTCAGTGAAGTGCAAATTTATATGTGAGCTACCAGAAAATAAATTACAGTCCATTTGTTTTATTGAACCAGTGCACACTATTTAACTTATGTACCCTCACCGTACAAGGAGTCTTACACCTTGATTCCGTGCAACATTCAGAATACCAACAATCAATATTTCCTTCTTCTCTCTGCTGGAAATAGCTACTACACAATCATAGCATTTACCTTATACATCATCAATCATTTAAAAAATTAAGTTTATAACACTATGTAATTGCACTTACTTGCCTAGAAGAATCATTAACACAAGAGACGTTCTTTCAAGTAATCACATTATTTTTTCACAGTCATGTATGGAACCTGTTAGCTTTACATAGAGATGAACTGGTTCTCAACATAATTTTGCACAGCTCCTTGACTTTGTGTAAGAAAGAACCATTCATCCATAGACCCTCGAAACAGGAGTTCACGGTAAATCTGTTTTGGAATTTCTGGATGACTATCAGAGAGAGAGAGAGAGTGTGTGTGTGTGTGTGTGTGTGTGTGCGCGCGCGCGCGCGTGCGTGCGTGCGCGCGCATGCATGTGCACAAGCACATCACTCTGCTCTTCTTTTTATTAAATTACTGTAATGGTGTAACAACCACAGGAAGTACTGACTGTGAAGAATGGTTCTAAACAGAGGGCAAGATCTGTAGGGTGTTACTGCTAAATGCTAGAAACACATACAATCAAGTACAGAAACAAGTAAAATAAATGACTAACCTCTGCCATAGCTTTGTTCCTAGCCCTGACTATAACGTTTGTGACTCTGTCTGCACTGTCAGACACAGACTCATCTTCACCCTCCTGCTGTACTGCACTCAAATGGATGTGCTTGCTATTCAGCACATGCAGAGCATCCAGAATCACATTTTCACCATCTTCATCCAGCCTCACTTGTCCTTCTGAAGCCCCATCTGTAAGTGCAACAGTATGAAAAAGTATTCAGTCAATTTTATAAAGACAGCTAAAAATCCTCTCAAAATGCTGCAAAATTCCAATATGTGAGAATGACTCTAACAAATAAAAACTACATGGGGAAGATAAGAAATGCACTCAATACTTCTTCTAAAACCTAAACAGATAAGACCACATGTAGATGGAACATACAATCTTTTAATCACTTTTAGAGACAAAATAAAATGAAGGTGTGATATTTGGAATGGAATCATCTGTATAAGTACAAGAACCAATGGCAGACACTTGTGAACAAAGTAATGAACCTTTGGGTTCTGTAAGAGATGGTGAATTCCTTGATTAATCGTGTTTTCTGGCTTCTCACCAACTCATTTCCATGGACTTAGTTCAGTAAATCCAACATTCTGGTACTTGAAAATGCTAATGTTATATTCCCAGCAAATGTTTTGTAGAGTTTCATTACATTTTATGCTAATATTAACCATTACTGGTTAATAGAATTTCATTACATTTTATGCAAATATTAATATTAGCATAAAATATAATGCAACTCTACAAAAATTTGCTGGGAATATAATATTGGATTTACTGAACTAACTCCATTACTGCGCATAAGCTTTAGTAGTTGCTAGTAAGGAGATTGGACTAGAAATAAATGCTGGTAAGACTAAGTATGTGGTCATGTCTGGAGATTAGGATGCAGGATGAAGTCACAGTATAAAGGTTGATAATAGTTCCTATGAAAGGGTGAAAAAGTTCAAATATTTGGGAACAACCTTAATGAATCAACATTCTATTCAGGAACAAATTAAGAGCAGACCATGGGAGTGGAGAAAACTACATAATAAGGAACTTAATGATTTGTATTCCTCAACCAATGTAGTTCAGGTGATTAAATCGAGAAGAATGAGATGGGCAGGGCATGTAGCCCATATGGGGGAGAAGAGTGTTATATACAGGGATTTCATAGAGAAACCTGAGGGAATGAGACCACTTGGAAGACCCAGGTGTAGATGGGAGGGTAATATTAAGATGGATCTTCGGGAAGTGAGGGCATGGACTTGATTGAGTTGGCTCAGGACAGGGACAGATGGAGGGCACCTGTGAGTGTAGCAATGAACATTCAGATTCCATAAAATATGGGTAATTTCTTGACTAGCTAAGAACCACTTAGCTTCTCAAGAAGGAATCTGCCCCATAGAGTAAGTAAGTAAGTAACTAAGTAAGTAAGTACTAAACATTACTGACTCTTCTCCACTGTAAGAGCAGGATTAGAAAAGATGAAGGGCATCAACTTCAGATTTGTGAAAAATATAGGAGAAAATGGTTAGGAATATCGCATTACGTCAATTTAGTAAATGAGACTGCATACTTTAAATGTCAAAATTATGTCTTTACTTACCAAGCACCTTCATAACAAGGTTGTTTCTACTCAGCATGCGATGTTCATCATCCATGTTCTCCAACATAAACCCATACAGTAACTCCCTACTGTCTCTGAACTTGTCACCTTTCATGAGAAACTTCCCCCTTTCTTCTCTTGACATTGAACATTTTCCATACACTTCATGACCCTTGCAACAATGCAATAACAAAGTTTAAGCTACTGCATTCAGATCACATGTATGGGTAAACATGGCAAATGTAAGTAACACTTCAAATACTTTCTGGATACCATAAACATCCTTGCTCATCCACAAGTGAATTCAGAGAGACTGGTGGGAGGTGTAAAGAACGTGCGCAAGTGGACTTCATCAAATGGCTAGTAGATTTAAGTTATAATGCACACATAAGGTAAGGTAAGGTAAGGTTTCACCCTGCAGCAGGCCACATGGGCCCAGAGGAGAAGTAGAGGTATAACTCTACTCTCTCATGACCTCGGCATTAGATGGGGATGGGTGGTCAGCGTCACGCCCCGGCCGCCTTTACCCCCGGGAAAGAACCGGTACCCATTGTACAGGAGGCTGGGTGGGCCCCAGGGCCAGTGTGGACGGGTGTGGAAAATCTCGCCCCCACCGGGATTCAAACCCCGGACTGTCCAGCCCACAGCGAGTCGCTATACTGACTACACTATCCTGGCCAATATTGCACACATAACAGATCAAAAAAGAACAAGAACTACCATTCCACATACACATTAGAGTTAAAGAGTGTAATTCAGTACAGTGAAATCTGTATTTTGATGTTTCTGAAGTGACCATTTCAGATGACTACATAGTCAAGAAAATGGAAATTTATGTAGATACTGAAATAAAGTATGACAAGTAAAGCTGTTACATTAAAAATTTAGTCCAGGTCAAAGTATTACATTTTCCTTTTGGTGCCAGAAATAAATTCCAGGTGCAATCTGCAAAACACTGGACTTTAAATTACAGGATTTCATATTTTGAACAGAACCATTAATACTAAGGTTAGTTATGGCATGAAAAGGCCCCAACAGGGCTGTACAAGAATGGCCATAATTGACTGCACATATGCTGCATCGTAAGGAAATTCTCACCTCATATATGTCATTTGGTGTCAAAGGGTTTGGAATATAAACCAGTTCACTTCTTCCACATGCCCATCAAAGAAGGTTGCTGCTTCTTTGTTTTCTGTCGAAACCTGTATACCTTGTTCTCAGTATTATGATGGGCAGTTATTGCAATGTCAATGACATCAAAATTTATGAGGTATTTCCTCACACTGTCAATGACCAGTGCTGAAAAACTGTCACTGGAGGTTCACTTCTCCCACCATAATCATCCTCCGTCTTTCCCATTCCCATCCTGCTTCTCAGACACTTCAGATGTAAACTTTGCACCCATCACTTGTTCTAAAGTCTGCAATGACAATAACTTATTCTTGCTGCTCTCAGCTGACACCAGTCATCTTTAGCTATTCTAAGTTCTGTCTCATCTTCACTGCAACTGTTTAAGCCAAATTCACATTTCTGGGAGCAGTTCACTACAGTCACATGCACAACATGTTGCCATTATTCTGCAATGAAATGCTATGCATCCAGAACATACACCTTCATGATTGTTGCATCAAAAACCACTTTGTTATTTACCACAGAAAGAGTTTTAATTGTAACTTTCTTGCTGCAGTAATATTTGAATGAACTAACTGTCCCCAGTTCAAGCAACTGGAGAATGCTGTTGCAGATTTTTTGTGGGTGGAGGGTGGACTGACATTTTTAGGCAAAGTGTGTCTTGGGAATTAGCAGCACACTGGTCAGCAAAAATAAAATTTGTGTTAGGAACTAATATTGGCATCTAATGCCTTCAAACAGAATACATGGCCTATGTAACCAATGCATATATATTTTGTCACATTTTGTAAAGCAACGTGGGTTTTCACTCTTCCCAATAACTAATGGTGGAATTTGTCAGTCACATCAGCCTTGCAAGCTACAGAATTATCATCATCTCCTTGGCATCAAGTCCACCAGTGCAGAGATCCCCTTTCAAACTAACTCAACATCTTGCGAATGGCAGCCTGAATAACAGCCCAGTCTCATCAGCACTATAAAGGTTCTTTGGTTCATAACCATCAGCAATTTTGAGTAATTCCTTTTTTCCATCCCTCGACTTTTAAACAGTCTATACTGTTGCACTTTCCTCTTACAGTTTTATACACAACACTGTATCACTGCATCAGACTACTGATACAGCCATTATACATTCTTAAACCTTCAATATTTATAACAAGTGGAGCTTTTCTCATCAGCATGCCACCAATTAATGTACTGCTGGTTCTAGCTTGTTTGAACCATATGGCCAACAAACTCTCCAGTTCTTCAAATGGTGACTGTTTCAGGTTCTTCCTTCCACTAGAGAAACTGCTACAGTGTGTGTTACACTTAGGTGTCTTTCCTTCCTGTTTTTAACAAGTTGAGCATGCATGTCTGAACAAGGCAGCAAGTGCATAATGCATTTACTTATCTGCATCTCCTTGAACTAGAATGTTCTTTTGTTCTACAATACAGAATGATTTCACCTTCTTTGGTTCACTCAGCTTGATCAAAAATAAATCAAAATCAGAAACTGAAATAAAACTATAGACTCATGACGCAACATTAACACAGCAACCTAACAAGAGATGAAACTTCTGTCACTTAAACCAAATCATAACCAGTTCACAGAAGATTCAAAAACACAACACCAACACAGCAGAATAAGTACACAGAACTTAGTCATGACTCATACCACAGGTAATTCCTCACTACACAAGTTTGGCTTGAGTAGTAAAGATGTTTCTGCTGTCCTCATATAACCTTGAAACCACAGAAAGGCAAGCACATACAAATACAAGAGAGCTGAATGCACAAATGTATATTCCAGGAACATATAAGATCATTCCCACAGAAGTTTTAGTAGTACTGACAGAAACATGCATACAGTAAAGGAGAATGTAGACTCCAGAAATGTAATATCCAAGTTTCACTGTAATTTAAAGAGTACCTGGTTATTTCATAAACTGGGAATTTCAGTTAGTCTCAAATGAACAGAAAATTAACAATTTAAATAGTTATTTTATGGAATAATTAGTTATTCAACAAACTACTGTACAACAGTGAGCCTTGTCCTGTCAATTCCACGTTTTGATTCACTTAATAAAAGTATAAAATAGCAGTACATAAAACTAGCCACACATTGAACAAAATACCTGTAAATTCCTGGAAGTAAGAGTATCAAGCAGCATTTTAAATGATGCTAAAGCTACATAAAGTGTAAAATGAAACAGTTTTTTTAAAAGGCCCTTAAAATTATTATAAGTTAAAATAGTAAATCAATAATTACAACAGCTGATTAAAAATAACCAGGACAGAATCTCTTGCACATAAACTAAAGCAGCTTCAAGATACATAAGTTATGTCTTCAAAAATAAAATCCTCCAGATGTATGCAGTGATTGTGGCAATTCTTTCACTTTTCAATGCATCTGTGCCACTCCTGCTTCAGAATGGCCTGCAGCTGCTATGTTATACTGAGATGTGTCTGCACAACATCTCTGAGATCTTTTCCTCTTCAAGGCAATAGTCAGCCTGGAGAATAGAATGACATCACAGTGGACCAAATATGGTGCATAATGCAGATTGGAAACCACTGGTATGTTCCATTTTGCCAAGAACCTCACAACAGTCAGGGCTCCTGGGCACAATGCACTGTCAATGTCCAGAATCCAGGTACTGGAAACCACTTGTGAGGCCACTTCTTATCAAATGCATCTCAAAGGCATTTCAAAAGCATTCTGTAGCCAGTGTGAATCATGTTGTGGCTTTGGGGACAAAATTTATTCATGCCCAAGACCCTCCGCTTCAAAGAAGGAGATCACAACGGACTTGATTTTTTACTTAAATTTTGTCATTTTCAAAAATGAAAATACACCTCAAAATCATGGACCATCTCAGCATTATTTCTCCAATGTCTCTGTGGCCATTTTACCAAACTTCCACCAGATTATATACCAAAATGTTGTTCCTTCAACATTCCAATTTCACAATGCTAACAGAGGAAAAAAACGTGCATACACTGTAAATCACCTCAGTCACAATAGAGTCAACCTGCCACCTGCTCCTCTGATAGGCAGCATCAGAAGATACAACCACATACCCTACAAGGCTGTCACTTTGATATTACACTAGCTTATCCACACACAGATCTGTTCCTTATCTTTGGTTCAGCCTTCAAACATACTCAAAATACCATTTGTTGGAAGGTTTGCTGCAGTATTAGAGTTACATAAACTTGCCATTTTTACAGATACTCTTCTGTAATGTGCAGTTACTGTGACAAAAATATTTCTGAAATCCTTAACCAGTTCCTGAACACTGTGTAGTAGCTGCAGAACATATTGATAATTCAACCTCTGGAACTTCATACAGCAGTAACAAGTTTCTCTTCACACACACACGCCTACCTACCTCTCCCTGAGTGTAACACTAATTCAATAGGTAATTTCTCATTCCATGCTTGTGAGTATCTTCACCTGTCTTTTCCAAAATCAGAACTATGAATAGACATCTCTTCTTCCCCTGTTCACTTCAGGTACTAATATAAACTGAAGCACCCACAAAACGTTTCATGTGTGACTTGTCAGAATGTAATTTTAACCTTTCAGTTTGTACACTGAGACTATCTTCTGCTTCTCACCTTTTTTTATATATACTGTAACAGGACAGCCTTTAACTTCACAGCTACAATGTTTACTAACACTACAGGTGCAATAATTCCAGTCCTAATCCAAAACACTCCATCAGAATTATCTAGTTAGACCACCACAATCAGTCAAGTTCTAACTACATACACGTGGCTACTCTTTTCCCCATTTCTGTCTGCTTTACTTCTTGCAGCTCGCATATACCAGATCACACAACAATGGATACACTTCAAACCACCTAATCTTCGCGCCCTCAACTCATCAGCGTTACCACACTTTTCACAGCTCCACTGTCACTCCCTCCCCACCCCACAACACACACTCACAACCCAACTATGTTCACACGCGTCCTCTTCGAACCTCACAATCCACTTTTCCCTCACTGGTCACTACATCACAGCCTCAGCTCTACCACATATCTCGCCACAAGCACGTGTCACCACGCCTTTCACGTGCGATCCCTGTACACACACTAACTGCCAGTCTTCCCGCCGATTGCCCATGGCACACTTGCCCACACAAAGCAACCCCCCCTCCAGTCGAATACTCATTCAATCGGCCTGCACAAGGGTTCGCGCCTTTTTAGCTCCGTTCTCTGTTTCTAAAGACGCTGCGGATCCTCTGTCTCTGTCTCTCGCAACTGCCAGCGAGCGGAAGGGGAGAGAATGCGGTCTTGCAGGCTGTCGCGCTGCCAGGGGCCGCTGCCCCTCGCTACAGTATGTTTCATTCACACACAAGGAACACACCTTAATTAATTCACAGTCATCCTGCAGACAATGCTCTGCACAAGAATTATGGCTTGTTCACACACTAAGCACACTACAGTATATGTGCATTCCACTGCACAGGCACAACAAATGAGTGACGGACTATAGGCATCTACATTACAGGTGTTTAAAAATCTGTCATCTCCAAAGTATTTCTAAGCTCCAGTCATAAGTCATACGGCCTATCACATCTTTAGGCAAGGAACCAGCCTTTTGAGCAATCCCCAACACTGTTTCATAGGCAGCATTCTCAATATCAGAGTGGTAGGCCCTGGACTGGAGGACTGTGAAATGGTTACTGTCACATTTAACCCTGCCTGCTTCATTTGTATCTCAGTAATATTTTAATCAGTTCTGTTACAAAAACAGTAATGGTGCAGTTTTCCTATAAACTTGATGAGGTATCATAACATTGTGTTACTGAGCATTTTAATTGATCTTGATACTAATAGCAATGCTGCCCATGCTTTACCCAGCTTAATTTTATAATGTGTCCTATCCTGTATCTAACTGTTTCCAAGACACTAATATAAAATTTGCCAGAAATTGTATCAAGAACATACCGATGAATCTCAACTTTGGTCCTATAATTTCAACCTTTTATTGCATGACACTGCTCTTTTCTTCTAACAGAATACATGTCACATACCGTCATCACTGGAAATCAACCTCAGGTCACCTTTTCTGTGGCTTGTACCTTTAGAAAAAACCATCCATGTTGCAAGGCTTCAACATTCAAAGCTAAAAGCAAATTATCCCAGCCACTCTAGAGATATGAGAATACATTACATACGGCATACACACTTTCACGCAAGGTGATCAATTAGCAATGTACTGGTGAGACAATCATTAACTAAAATTATTACATTTGATAAAGGTTCCTTGTTACTTGTGTTCAACTATTCAACAATTTGTCACAGCTTTGTGTATGTTTATGACAGTTGCTGTAATGTATAACAAGTGAAGAAAACTGGAAAAATCTGCAACCTACATACATGCCTAAACCCACTAGGGGAATGTGGATGAAGCAGCTCAATGCACACTTACTTTCTTATCCCAGTTTCATGACACAAAGTAAGATAAAGAAAGGTCACAGTAACACATACAACTGAGTGGTCCATGTGCTACGCATTGCCAAACTGCAATGTGAGAATGAGTAAGATGGCTACCTGTATGCACATACAACTATCAGCTGACTCATTTCACACATTCAGTATCATGCAGAATCATACAAAACATTCTATGGACTAATTGGGATCAGTTCATTATTCTATGAAATAATTAGTTCAAGTGTTGAATAGTTTATCATCATGAACTTCAACTGTAACTCCGTTAGTTTATGAAACAACTAGGTATTTCATGAAATAATGGATTTCCAACACATGATAACATGCACATTCACAAAACAGCACTCTGTGATTCAACGACAGCATTATACCTTTATCTGCCATGTACCACCACCTATCAAATTTGCAACTACACATTAAAAAATTGACAAACACATAATAAAAACATTCTAATATGGTAAAATTAATCATCTAACCATCTGTGACTATAATGCTGATCTTTTCTGTTATGATTTCATGTAGTCCGGTACAAGGGTGTTTCTGAAAAAAGTACTCCCTCCACCTTCACGGTTGAAGTCAGCCACATTTGGAAAGCAATTTGTTATAGAGAAATGGGTGAAAGAAGACTATGGAATACAGGCATGGTTAATCCTAGCCATAAATATGGAGAAGGAAGCAGATGCCCAGATGGGCCAACAAGAACAACAGGTCCTGAAAAAGGCAAATTCTCCAGGCCAGAAGCAACAGCACGAACTATCCTTTGGCAGGCCAAAAAAAGACAAGTACATGCTCTTTTGTGGGGTTGAAGTAGAACATTAACAACAAGGATACAAGTTTCTACATTCTCCCAGCAAGATGGATGAAACACCCATTTTTCTGCAATATGGTGTGGCATAACTGGGTATTCTGTTCCCCATATTTCAAGACACCAAAGTGGTCTCACCTTCAAAAGTCAAATGGCCAAGAAGGATGCCCAGGAACAGGTGGATGCATGAATACATACAGAGATTGGGCAACTGGTGAGTGGCTAACTGGATGGAAGCAGTCTGTTGCTATGAAATACTGCTATCCACCTACCAGACTACACAATGTCATAACACTGAAGACAATAAAAACCTTCACCACTCTGAAAACCTCCAATGTCATATACATGCACTCAGTTCCACAATTTCCTGGTGTACCAGACTGATCAACTGAATTACTCTACAAAAATTTACAATCAAATAAAACTTCATCACATTAAATGCAACAGTATCATACTAAATGTACCAGATCTAGCATATAATGCAGGGAAGTGTTAATAAACAGTCAATGTGTAGTACAGTACATAAAACTTACTTGGTAGCCATTGTAATGAAACAGGGCATCAACAAAATGTTCAAACATAATATTTTTGTTTTTAACCACAAGGCAGTCTCGAAAACAATGGGCAGTAAGTTCGACCACCTTCTCATCAGAGTCACACAACATGCTTAACAGATGGAAGAACATGGCACCACGAAATTTGATATAGTCGCCCTGCAGGAGCTCCATAAGACATGTCAGTGTCGTGAGTCGCACATCCACAATCTCGTCCTTCAGACAAAGCCACAGGCTCAGCAGATGAGGTTCCATCATCACTGCATATCTGACACATCATAAAACAAGACGTTCTGGAAATTTATTTTGGCAGGGGCAAGAGATTTTTCTCTCCTCCAAAACATCATGACTGGCTCTCAGAACCACCCAGCCTCATATTCAATGGGTAACAGGGACTTGTGGCCAAGGCATGAGGCTGACCACTCACCCCAAATAGTGGTGAGGTTAGGAATGAGTACACCTGTACCTCCATTCCCACTGTATGCCTCCATGGTGCATACAGGGATGAATTTGCCTTATCTTACTTCCTTTCTTTTAAACACATTAAAACATGTAAGAAGACAACCATGACTCAGTAAGTAATAATTATAAAATTCAACAGTCCTTTTATGCAAAATGCAAAGCACTGATTACACGTATATTAGACACAATACATTAATATTGCTACATTCTCATGTTTATGAAATTTTTATGTCTAGATCCAGCAGTTCATCAGTTCTTGCTACCAGTTAGAAAGCTAAATTTAAATTTCATCAGGCTTCTTTGTTGCTGTTACACATTCCACAAAATAACCTGAATGGAGGCAGCAATTCTTTGTAAGGATTAAAATTTGGGGGCTTAACACTATTAATTGGCACCAGTGCCCCACCAACTTACAAACAGGCATGGCAGTTTTTATAATGTATAAATATTAAGTAGCCTAGAATACTGCCTACAACAAGTTTTATATAAATTCATGAAATAGGAAAGCAATACAGGGAAAAGTGACAGACACAGCTAGAATAAAAATTCAAGATCCAACAAACATAAAACATATATTACTTTATGATCCAAATTGGATACCATCCTGTAACTGTAGACAATATTTTTAGTGATAAACTTCTTGCACTTCTTCCTTATGACTAAAGAACATTATCTACAGTAACAGGACAGGATGCAATTTCAATCATAACGTAATAGATATTTGTAGAACAAGCAACCATCTGGAAAGGACACAACTGTCGTCAACAAAAAGTATTATTTTATAAACATCGATAATCAATAACACATTAGATTGTTATTTTGTAATACTTTAAATATTGTAAATTTTAACTATAATCTGTACATCTGATACGCATAAGCATTGTAAGACTGTCTTACTACTATAAGTTTTAGCAACATAGGTGTAAGCTCCCTGATGATGACAATTAAGACAAATCATGTAGGAGCTAATTAGGAGTGTAAACCATAATAGTAGAATTGTGCATTTGTTGTTACTTAAAAAGCGCGTTAATAAATTCACAGTGCACAAAATGAACAATAAATCAGCTCAAAATGTTCACACAACAGCATATTTTTTAATAATTTACTGTCTGTCTACATATGATGACCAAATTAACTTACCGTACACATAAATCTCTGAGCACATGTATAATGTTTATAACTGTGGGCAAATCTTGTGATAACTTGAGCAGCTTCAAAAGTGGCCTTATCAACTGCTTTGCCCAAATCTGATTCAGCAAACACAACTTTCCCACAGTTAGAACAGCCAGTGCTTTGGACACTGGATCCCTGGTTACATCTCTCACACCTGTGTAAATATCTGGTTGTTTATAATAAAGGAATTAAGTGAACAAATGACACAGACAATTACATAATAACTAAACATCAAGCGAAAAATGCTGTCTGTAAGTAATTGAGCAAAGGACCAATGCTGCAGAGCAACCCACCCACTCTACAGCACCCTGCCCAGTGACAAAAAAAGTATTGTTTCAAAGATGTGTGAAACTTTACTGTTACTCTGACAAAAGACCTTCAACACAACACATGAACACAGTACTAACAATATTTAAATCTTAATAAAATTAAACAGTAAAATAATGGAAAAACCACTCAATGAGCAACTTCACAATCTGTTTGCTTCATATATTTTTGGGATGAAATTTTAGACAATAGGACAAGCATGCATGGGCAAATCCACAAAACTTGACTGACAACTTGACTGACTGACAACCTGAAAAGATCTTTTGACAGACACATGCATAACTGAGTTGATAACAGGAACTTCAGATAAATACATTGTAAACACATGATCTATATTGAACTTAATATGGACTGAGTGCAACAGTGGACACTCCTGACACTGGTGTGGAACCTCTTAAGTATTGCAACAACTCATAAATTGTGGTCAGCTGTACAACTAACAACTGAAGAAGCTAGAACCTGAACAATGCAGTGACACATAATGTATACCATAACAAAGTGTTTCCACTTTATCATATCCCTGAACACAGCAGCAGCACCAAAGCCAAATCACATACGAAGCTAGTGGCCGTCAAGAATTCCAAATCTGTTTTTCCCACACACACTTCAATCTTATAACATAAAATCTTCTTAAAGTTCTCTAAATTCACAGACAATTCAGGCTTCCTTTGCAACAAGACTCCCATGAAAGCTGCTGTGCTCAGAGACATGATATATTACTGCAGAGTCCATTTAACTGGGTCATCAGCTAATCGGGGCAGCCATTTACTTGGAACAAATCTTAAAGAACAAAAAGTCTAGAAAATTAAACATAACTTGCTTTGATTATTTGGAACAATATGGTATTTAATCTGGAATGTGACTGCACATCACCTAGCAATCACTACGTAATGAACATATTCTTTTTCAGACAGTGTAGCAGTTCTAACTGATTTTGTAAAATATGAGATCTCTGCCTTATTTGCACTCATATTTCTACTCATGCCCATTTCCTTGTGCCATAGTATAAATATTTACTCAAATTGGTTAAGGGAATAATTTGTTACTTGTTCGTGTACTTGATGTATATACTTTCTGTGTAATAAATCTCTCTAAAAAAAATCTCTGCTAAGATGCAATTGAAAGATTTGACACTAGCTAACAGAACTTGACCAAATCAACAACCAGCCGCCTAGCACCAGTCATGGCCAGCAGAAGTAACTGAAGTCTTGAAATGTGTAATAACACATTATATAGCAGCAAGAAAAACTGCAAGAGGAATGAGTATTATGTGAAGGAAAACAGGGTATATCTCAACCCAAAGCCCGCACTCTTCCAAAATTTTTGTGTTGTTCTATGTATTGTTTGTTTTGTGTCATTCTTTGTATTGTTTGTTTTGTGTCATTCTGTGTATTGTTTGTGTGTAAATGTGTACTGTACTACTGCCGCCAGGTGGCAACCCAATTGCAGTTAACAAATATATATCATATCACATCATATCAAAAGCATGACAGCAAGGATCCAATGATGGGTCCCTCAATCAGTGGTTCTGTATCGTAAATGGACAAGGTATGCATGTCAGTGACCCAATGCTGAAAAGTAAAAAGCTGGGTCACCTAGTTTTCAAAGCAACACATGGTTGGTTGTCTTGATGAATATCTAGGCATGAAATTAAATTCAAGAAAGCACATGGTGAGAACAACACTGCTGATGCTGTTAAGTGCTGAAGTGCTCAACCTGCTTCAGAAATTTTGTAAAGACGACATCTATAAGCCAATAAGCAGGCCTGTTCTATCGTGCTATGCCAGACAGTACCCTGAGCTACAAATACACCAGACTGTATGGTTCAAAGAAAGCAAAGGATCACATAATAACTGTGTTGTGTTTTCCAAACATGTCAGGAAATGATAAATGGAAGCTGTTGGTTGGTGGCAAAATTGCTATGTGTTGACCCTTCAACCCTTCAGCGTGGGGGCATTTAAACCCCAGTTCATACTGTAATGTGGGAAGATTTTTCTTCAGGGTATTTAAATTTTGAGCTAAAATGTGCAGGAGTTTATTCAAAATAATGTAGTTCCATTAATAGTGGTTGGATTTCGATGAAACTTGAAACAGAATATTCAGGAATGTCTAAGCTTTTCAAATATGTAATAAAATCTTATCTAAAAAATTTAACTTGGTGTGGAATGCCTTGAAATGTTCTTCAACACATAGGGCAGCTTCACATTCGGGGCACCAAAACACTGTCTCCTTCCTTCTAATGTTTTTGTTACAAACTACATATCTTCTTGTTGGCCTGGCCTGTTTTTTTGTCGGTGGTATTCTTTCTGGAAAATGTCTTTCAACAAGTCGCGGCACATTTTTGTCTGTGGAATGATGGCCTTGAAATTTCCTGACACTTTCA
>JGI20166J26741_10978892_pt1 | contig 14650 bp, 11 predicted proteins | sample TergutCu122P5_FD_26741 | JGI IMG/M metagenome (IMG submission 26741)
CCGTAGAACGACGGGATGCCAAGCGTCCACAGGAGGTTGTGGAGGTTGGTGTTGTCGGAGTAGCCGAAGAACGGCTTCGGGTGGGCGACGAACACGTCCGGGTCGAGGTGCTTGATGAGGCCGATCTCGTCCTCGCCGCCGATCGAGCTGATCACGACCTTGACCTCAGGGTCGGCGAACGCCGCCATGAGGTCGCGGGCGCGGTCCTCGTACGAGGCGCCCATCCGCCGCGTCGTCGGATACTCCCTCGGGACAAGGCCGAACTCGTCCTGGAGGCGCCGCAGCCCCAGCTCGTGGACCCACGGAAACAAGCCCGGCAGCCCCGCCGACGGCGATACGATCGCCGCGACGTCTCCGGGTCGCGGCTTCGCCAACGACGTGAACGTTTTCATGCGCCCCAGTCTGCCAGGCGTGCCGTGGTCCGCGACGACCCGCCCGTCGGGAAGCGTCGTCACAGGCCGTCGGACGGCTGGTGCCGAGGACGCCCCCATCTCCCGTTGTGGGACGACCTGCGGCAGCCCGAGCGGTCCCGCCGCACCTGGATCGGCTTGACGACCGAGGGCCGCGCCGCCCTGGAGGGCCACGTCGCCGCCCTGCGCCGCATCGCCGCCGAAGCCGGCCTGTGACGCGTGCGGCGGGCTCCATACCTGTTCACCATTGCCGCCCCACTGAACGGACGCCTCGTCGCACCCGTCGAGATCCCATCTGCGTTCTGATACGATAACGACATCATTTGACGACGTTTGGAGGCAGACGTGACCACAACGCTCACCGTGCGGATGGACGAGAAGCTCAAGGCTCAGTTCAGCGCCATCGCGGCGTCGGTCGGCCTGGACGCGCCGTCCGTGGTCCGGATGCTCGCGGTCCAGACCGTGCGCGCCCGGGCCATCCCGCTGAGCTTGACCGCGCCGGCTGGCGCCGAGCAGGCCGACCTGGCCTGGCTCGACGAGGCCCGTCCCGAGTGGGGTGCCTGGTGAGCGCGGTGTTCGGTGACATCGTCTTGGCCGCCGGTGGCACGTACTCAGCCAAGCCCCGGCCCGTCCTGATCTTCCAGAACGACACGTGGCCGACCGGCGAGTCCACCATCGTCGTGCCGTTCACCAGCCAAGAGAACGTGGGCGCCCACTACCGCATCGCCGTCACCCCCACTGCCGAGAACGGCCTGGACAAGGCCTGTTGGCTGGAGGTCGACAAGCTCGGCGCGATCCGCACCTCCTGGCTGGGACCTAGCGTCGGCCGACTCGAAGGCGAACCGCTGCGCGCCTGCGTCGCCCTGGCACATCAGCTCCTGGCCCCGGCGGGCTGAGCGAGCGAGCCGATCACCGCGGGACGAACCACTCCGGCGCCGCGGCGTAGAGTCGATGTCACCATCCGGACGCAAGGAGGCACGTGATGAGTGACGAACAGAACACGTACGACGTCGTGGTCGTGGGCACGGGGGCGGCGGGGTTGGCCTGCGCGCTCGGGGCGGTGGACGAAGGATTGTCCGTCCTGCTGTGTGAGAGCACCGACAAGTTCGGCGGCAACACGGCGATGTCGGGCGGCGGGCTGTGGCTGCCCAACAACCCGCTCATGCAGCGCGAGCACGCGCTGGACTCTCGCGAGGAGGCCCTCACCTACCTGGACGGCTGCGTCGGCGAGCCGGGCAAGGCGTCCAACCGGGCGCGCAAGGAGGCGTTCGTCGACGGCGTCGAGGACTACGTCCTCACGACGGAGAAGCACGGCATGACGTGGGTGCGGGCGCCGTACTACCCGGACTACTACCCGGAGCTGCCCGGCGGGAAGGTCGGCCGGGCCATCGAGCCGAAGCCGGTGGACATGAAGTCGATCGGCGAGTGGCGGACGCATTCGCGGGCGCTCCTGCCGTTCCCCATGATGACGGACGACGTCTACCTGCTCGGCCGCGCGATGTCGTCGCTCGACGGCTTCGCCCGCGGCGCCAAGGTCGTCCTGCGGACGCTGGGCGGCATGGTCAGGGGCAAGGTTCTCACGGGCATGGGCGGGGCGCTGGTCACGGGCCTGGTGCGGGCCGTTGTCGTAGACGGCGGCGCCGAGTTGTGGCTGAACGCGCCAGCGGAGGAACTCGTGGTCGAGGACGGCCGGGTGGTCGGCGTGAAGGTCGTCCGGGACGGGGAGACCGTCACGGTGCGCGCCCGGAAGGGCGTCATGCTCGCGGCCGGCGGATTCGACCAGGACAAGGCACGACGCCTCAAGCTCCAGGGCGTCGAGGGCAATCCGGCCGGGTCGCCGGGAGCGTGGGGCAAGGGCATCGACATGGCGGCGGCGATCGGCGCCGACCTGGAGTACATGGAGGACGCCTGGTGGGGCGCCACCGTGAAGCCCGTCGAGGGGGCGCTGAACAGCTTCATCGTCGGCGAGCGTTCGATGCCGTACTCGCTCATGGTCGACGCGCAGGGCAACCGCTTCGCGAACGAGTCGGAGTCGTACGTCGACCTCGGCCACCACATGCTCGAGCACGACGGCGCGAAGGGTCCGTACTGGATGGTGGTGGATGCCCGCTACCTGAAGCGGTACGTGCTGATGTTCGCGGCCACGCCGGGCGCGAACAAGAAGATGACGGAGGAGGGCATCCGCGTCGAGGCCAAGACGATCGCCGAGCTGGCGGAGAAGATGGGGGCCGATCCGGTGACGTTCGCCGCGACCGTCAAGCGCTTCAACGGCATGTCGATCAGCGGCCGCGACCAGGACTTCCAGCGCGGCGACTCCGTGTACGACCGCTACTACGGCGACCCGGCCGTCCACCCGAACAACAACCTCGGGCCGCTGCTGCACCCGCCGTTCGTGGCGTACCAGGTGGTCATCGGCGATCTCGGCACGAAGGGCGGCGTCGTCACCGACGAGTTCGCCCGGGCGCTGCGTCCCGACGGCTCGGTGATCGAGGGCCTGTACGCCGCGGGCAACAACTCCGCCGCCGTCATGGGCCACACCTACGCCGGGCCCGGCGCGACCATCGGCCCCGCCAGCGTCTTCGGCCTCATCGCCGCGCGCCACATGGCGGGGCGGGGTGCCGCCGCCTGACCAACGCCGCGTCGCGCCGCATCAGGGCGCTCCGCCCGGGACGTGGGGACGGTTCTCGCGTCCCGCGCCAGCCGCGCCCCTGGAGCCGGCACCGTCCCCGCGCGCTCGTTGGCCCGCGGAACGTGGGGACGGCTCTCGACACACGCGCTTGCGCGATCATCGTCTGTCCGTTATGCGCACTTTCATGATAAAGTGTGCATAACGCGATGTGTTGTACACACCGACGGGAGCGCGAACGCCATGGCGGCAAACGAAGCACTGGCCGTACCACCCGTGGGCTTCGAGGAGCACCAGTGGGTGGTCGAGGCCGACGGTATGGCCTCGCGGGCGGCACGGGCGGCAGGTTCGGGCCGGTACCGATCCGCCATACCGGCGCGCATCGCCGGCCTGGCGTTGACGCTGCCGGCCGACCTGGCCGCGAATGTCGAGGAGGCGGCCGCGGCCCTGGCCTCGTTCGACGCGTACGCCCGCGGAGCACTTGGCCCCCAAAGCCTCGCGCTCGGTCCCATGAGTTCGGTCCTCCTGCGCACGGAGTCCACGTCGTCGTCCCAGATCGAGAATCTCACGGTCGGTGCCCGGCAGCTGGCGTTGGCTGAGATCGACCAAGCCTCGTCCCCCAACGCCGCGATGGTGGTCGGCAACGTGCGGGCCATGGAGGCGGCTCTGCGCATGTCCGATCGCCTGGACCAGGACGCGATCCGGCGCACGCAAGCCGAACTGATCTCGCGACAGGCGGGGTGGGAGCGGCATGCAGGCGTCTACCGCGACCAGCTCGTCTGGATCGGCTCACGCTCGGTGTCCCCGCTGGGGGCGTCGTATGTCGCGCCGCAGGCCGAGTCGGTCCCGGGCGCGATGGCGGACCTGATCACCTTCATCGACCGACCTGACATTCCGATCGTCGTCCAGGCGGCGATCGCCCACGCGCAGTTCGAGACCATCCATCCATTCGCGGACGGAAACGGACGTACCGGACGCGCCCTGGTACATGCGATCCTGAGAGGCAAGGGGTTGGTGACGAACACCACCGCCCCCGTCTCCGCGGGACTCCTGCGCGACACAGCGGGCTACTTCGAGTCGCTCCAGGCGTACCGACGCGGCGACGCCCGACCCATCGTCGAGCGCTTCTCCGATGCCAGCCGGTACGCCGCGCACACCGGGTCACGCCTTGTCGACGCCCTCGCGGAACAACTGGACATGGCCCGTGATGCGCTGTCGGAGGTCCGACGTCAAGCCTTGGCCTGGACGGTGCTGCCACAGTTGATCGCGCACCCCGTCATCGACGCCCGCTTCCTGACCGGCACCCTGGGGCTGAACGATTCGGCCTCCCAGCGAGCGCTGCGGACCTTGGCAGACGCCGGAGTCCTGGAGGAACGAAGCGGCAAGCGGCGCAACCGAGTGTGGCAGCACCCCGGCATCCTGAGAGTTCTGGACGACTACGCCGAACAGGTCCGCCGTCGCTAGCCGCAATGGTCTGTCCACGTCTCAACAGCCTTGAGGCGCCAGCGCTCCTGCACTTCATTCCGCCGCGATGATCAGTTCAGCAGCGACATAGGTCACGCGATCCTGCCGCCAACCGTGGGACGCACTGGCGCGTAGGGACGGTTCCCGAGACACGCCTCTGCGCGGTCATCTCCGGTTCGTTATGCGCACTTTCAGGACAAAGTGCGCACAACGGAATGCACTGTGCACACCACGAGGTCCGCTGACATGGGCGCAGATGACCTCCGGATCACCATCGCGGCGGAGGCGCACCGGATACCGGTGGTCCCGGGAAAGGGCCCGACGGAGGCGGGTAACCCGTCAGTGGCGTCGTCTGCCCGGCGGTGGGATCCATCGGGGTGGAGGCGATCTGGGATCGCTGGATGACCTGGTGCGGCCCCGACACCGGCTGCGTCTTCGGTAGCCGCGCACGCCGCCACGCCAGCACTGCGGCAATGACACCGCCGATCAGGGCCCCCGCCAGAGCATCCTGCAGGATGGCTGGCAGGCGCAGTCTCGGGTGCAGGGGATCCAGACTGGGCTCCGGGTCCGTCGTGATCGCCAGGAACGATGCCGCGTCAACGATCTGCAGCAGCAAGGCCTCCTGGTCGGCGGTGACCGGCCCGGCTTCCGGATACAACACGATCGACGTCATGCGCCCGTTCACCACCGTGTAGTACTGCTGGTAGTCGCGCGACCCGGACGTCATCGTGCCGGAGAACACGACGTACCGCTGATCGTGGCTGGTGTAGCTGCGCTCGTACGTCAGGGTGAGCCCCGTGGCTGCGGCTTGGGCGACGATCTCGTCCGTGATCCGCGCCAGACTTGCGTCCGTGACCTCGTTCATGCTCCAAACGCGCTGCGCCCCGGCGACCGGATCGATCACGACGACGTTGACCTCGGCGCTGTGATCGGCGCTGACAGCCGTGAGGTACACGTGCTGCTGCAGCATGAACTGGTGGAGCGGCGTCAGGTCGGACGGGGCGATCACCTCGGCATGCGCTTGGACGCCGTCCCGGGTGACGACGGCCCAGCCCGCCGGCAGCCCGATCGACAGGTTCGCGTCGGGGACGGTGTACGGCACCAGGTCGTCGGCGTGGGCGGCGACCGGAATCGCGGCGAGCAGCACAGCCCCGAGCACGGCGCCGAGGCCGTGCGCCAGGCGGGCGGACATCGGATGAGCAGTCATGACAAGGCGATTCTCTACGGGGTTGTCCCCAGTCTAGCGGGCCAACTGGCGGCCGGGGCGGCCGCTGTTTGGTGATGACGTGATGGTAGACTAGTGTGGGAAACATGTTTCCATGGCCGGGAACCCTAGGATGGACTCGCGATGCCAGCGCCAGATGATCGGCCTCACGCCGCCGATGCCTCCCCGGACGCGGATGTGACTGGGATCATCCTCGAAATCGAGGAGTTCGCGGTTCACGACGGGCCAGGCATTCGAACGGTCGTGTTCTGCAAGGGGTGCCCCCTGTGCTGCACGTGGTGCCACAACCCCGAGGGCATCGACTTCGGCGCGCGCCGACCGGAACAGGTCATGTCGGTGGACGACTTGGCGCGCCGACTGCTGCGCCACGCGGAGGTGCTGGCCGAGTCGGGCGGTGGCGTGACCTTCTCCGGCGGCGAACCCTTGTCGCAACCGGCGTTCGTCATCGGCACGGCGCGTGCGGTGCGGCCACTGCACGTGGCAATCGAGACATCCGGCCAGGCGTCAGCGGAGGTCTTCCGACGGGTCACCTCGGAGGTCGACCTTGTCATGATGGACGTCAAGCACACGGATGCCGAGGTTCATCGGCGCTTCACCGGTCACACCAACCGTCAGATCCTGCGGAATCTGTCAGCGCTTCGCGAGGGATCGACACCGTTCATTGTGAGAGTTCCGCTGATCCCGGGCGTGAACGACGATGATGCGAACCTGGAGCAGACGGCACGGCTAGTGGCCGGTGCGCCGGCGCTGCGGGGCGTCGAGCTTCTGCCGTACAACACGATGGCGCCGGCCAAGTACGGGCGCGCGGGCCGGGTCTTTCAGCCTGGCTTCGACACCACGCGGAAGCCGCGCGTGAACGCGAGTGTGTTCGAGTCGCACGGGATCCGGTGCGATGTTCTGTGACCAGAAGAGGAGATAGCCATGAATCAGTGGATCCGGGCGATGCGCGACGCCATGCTGGACGGGACCTACCACATCCATCGTCAGTCGGCTGACCCTGTGCGGGACGCTGCCTTCACCGCCGATCTAGCGGCTCGGGACGTGCCCATCATGCGGCGCGCGAGCGCTCGCCTGGCTGACGTGCTCGACCGTGAGCAGCCTGTCATCCTGCCGGGCGAGCGGATCGCGCTCACTCGCACGGTTGTCAGCATCCCGGAAATACTGACCCCTGACGAGTGGTCCGCCGTCGGGGCGACGCACCACGTTCACGAGTTGGGCAAGGTCAGCAATGTGTGCCCGGACTACGCGTCCACCATCGCGACCGGGCTGGTCCCTGTACGTGAGAAGGTGGCGGCGGGTCTTGATGGCGCAAACGGCGCTGAGGCCGACTTCCTGACGGCGGTGGTCGAGTCCATCGACGCCGTGTTGCGCCTGGTGGATCGCTACGCGGACGAGGCACGGTGTGGGGGGCGCGACGATCTCGCGGACGTCCTGGACCGGGCGACACGGTTCGGGGCGACAACGTTCCTGGAGGCGCTCCAGGCGTTTCGCGTGCTGCACTACGCGCTGTGGGCGTCCTTCAACTACCACAACACGATCGGGCGCTTTGATCTTCACTTCTGGCCGTACCTTGAGGCCGATCTGCGGGACGGCCGCCTGAACGAGACGGAGGCCCTTGACCTGGTCGAGGAGTTCTTCCTCACCTTCAACCGCGACTCCGACCTGTATCCGGGTGTGCAGCAGGGTGACAACGGGCAGAGTCTTGTGCTCGGCGGGTGCGACCGGGACGGAGTTCCCGTGTGGAACCCGTTGAGCGAAATGAGCCTGCAGGCGAGTCTGGAACTCGGTCTGGTCGACCCCAAGATCAACGTTCGGATGAGTGGTGCCACGGAGGTGGAGCGATATGTCTCCTGCACTCGCTTGACCGCTCGCGGGTTGGGGTTCCCCCAGTACTCCAACGACGACGTGGTCATCCCTGGGCTGGTTGGCCTGGGCTACGACGAGGCCGACGCCCGAGACTACGTCGTGGCGGCATGCTGGGAGTTCATCATCCCGGGCGTCGGAATGGACATCGCAAACATCGCCGCCCTGTCTTTCGCGGGCGCGGTGGACTCTGCCGTCTACGACGACCTGGCCGAATCCGCCAGCTTCCCGGACTTCATGGGGCACGTACGCGCCGCCATCGTGCGCCAGGCGGAAGCGTTGATGGCCGGGACTGGGGCGACCTGGATGGAGCCCTCGCCGTTCCTGTCCGTGTTGATGGATGGTCCGCTGACCACTCTCACCGACGTGTCGGCCGGGCTGCGCTACAACAACTACGGCATCCACGGCACCGGCCTGTCCACGGCGGCGGACTCGCTGGCGGCGATCAAGGCCACCGTGTTCGACCGTGCGGAGTTGACGGCCGAACAACTGACCGCGGCCCTGCGCGCCGACTTCGTCGGGCACGAGGGCATTCGTGACCTGTTGAAGGCCGTCCCCGCCAAGATGGGCAACGACGACGATGCCGTCGATCTTCTTGCCGCCGATCTTCTTCAGACGTTCGCCGCCGCGGTCGCCGGTCACCACAACGACCGCGGCGGGGTTTTCCGCGCCGGCACCGGATCGGCGATGTACTACGTGCGTCACGCCGCTACCTTGGGCGCTACCGCTGACGGTCGCAAGGCAGGCGAGTACCTATCGGCCAACCTTGCCCCGAGCCTTGGCGTCAAGGTTAGGGGGCCGCTCTCGCTGATGAACTCGTTCACGAAACTTCCACTGGGGGCTGCCATCAACGGCGGGCCGGTGACCGTGGAGGTCCACGACACGGTCTTCCGTACCCCCGCGTCCACCGAGAAGGTCGGCATGCTCGTTCGATCTTTCATCAAGCGCGGAGGCCACCAACTCCAGATCAACGCGCTGAACCGAGAGACGCTGCTCGACGCCCAGGCGCATCCCGAGCGCCACCGCAACCTCATCGTGCGCGTCTGGGGCTGGAGCGCCTATTTCATCGAACTCGATCGTGAGTACCAGAACCAGATCATCCAGCGGGTCGAACTGGTGCCCTGACGCTCGTCGGCGGCCCGAAGGCCACTTGACTGAGTCGGCCCCCAAGAGGTCCGAATCGCTTGACAGGTCGCCAGGAAGTGAGTAGGTTCATGGATGTGGAAACATGTTTCCGGGCGACGGCCGGAGGTCGGTCTGCCTTGTATACATCCACCCATGGCCGATGACGGCTGTGTGACAACCCGCTCGCGAGGGTGGTCGACCTGGCCACTTCGCAGACCAAGAGATCGGAGAAGATCTTGTCTATCAACAGAAGCGGTAGGGCCGGCGTTACCTCACTCCTGGCCGTCGGAATGGCATGCGTACTGGCGCTGTCCGCCTGCTCCAGCAACACTCCCTCTACGGGTCAGACCAGCTCCGGTGGAGCGAGCCAGAGCACCGCCGGGCCCACTCAGACCGCCACAGCCACCGCACCAAGCGGCGCGACCACCATCACCTTCTGGAACGGTTTCACGGGTCCCGATGGCGACGCGCTCAAGGCTCGCGTGGCCGCGTTCAACGCGTCACAGTCGAAGTACTTCGTGGATATGCAGATCATGCCCTGGGACGTGCTCGGCCAGAAGCTGATGCCCGCCCTCGGCGCTCACCAGGGTCCGAACATCACGGTGTCGGGCATCGAGTCTGTCGGCCAGTACGCCACGAACGGCGCCTTCGCCCCGCTCGATGACTTCTACTCCGCGTGGGCCGACCAGGGGGCCATGTTCCCGCGGCTTATCGCAGCGACGTCGTGGGAAGGGAAGCACTACTCCGTTCCCATGACCTTCTCGCCCTGCGTCGTGTACTACAACAAGGCGCTGTTCACGGCTGCCGGCCTTGACCCGAACAAGCCCCCGGTCACCTGGCAGGAGTTTGCCGATGCCGCGGTGGCTCTGACGAAGGACACCAACAACGATGGCAAGCCGGAGCAGTACGGCTTCGTCCTTCCCGACCACACGTCGCCGGCCATCTGGGAGTCGATGATGTGGGGCAACGGCGGTGGCACCATCTCGGACGATGGCAAGACCCCCACCATTGGCAACAAGGAGAGCATCGACGCCGTGACGTACTGGAACGATCTCCTGCAGCAGAAGCACATCTCGCCCGCCGGCATCTCCGGCCCGGATGCCGATGCTCTGTTCCAGTCGGGCAAGGTCGGCATGCTGTCCGAGGGGCCGTGGATGATCAACGGCTTCAAGGACGCGGGCATCGACTTCGGCGTCGCCAATGTCCCGACGGGCTCCGCGGGCGCGTTCCCGGTGGCGAACAGCAACGAGTTCTTCGTGAGCAACGACACAATGAAGGACGCGGCGCAGAAGGAGGCCGTCTACGCCTTCTTCACCTTCTGGAACACCAAGGACAACCAGATCGCCTGGGCGGTGACCTCGGGCAATCCGCCCACGCGCAACGACATCACCCCGCAGGATCTGTCGGCGAACGCGCCGATGGCGGAGTTCACCAAGTACCAGTCCACCGCGAAGCCGTTCCTCGCGAACACGGCGAACTTCGGGAGGATCAACTCGGAGATATACGAGGCCTCCATGCAGAAGATCACCGGCGGCAAGGGCACTCCGCAGGATGTCATGACGGCGGCGGCCCCGGCTCTTCAGGCCATCCTCGATGGCAAGTAGGAGCCTCACGGTCGGTGCCCGCCGCTCGGCGGGCACCGACCCGCTCGCTCCCAGCAGTGAAAACCCGCGGCGCAGGCGGCGGTTCTCGCTGCGGAGCCGGCGGACCCTTTCGGGCTACCTCTTCTGCGCGCCGTCGATCCTGGTGTTCGGAACGTTCATGTTGTACCCGATCTTTCAGGGCGTCCGTGTGTCGCTGTACAAGTACAACCCGTTCTCGTCGACCTATATCGGCCTACAGAACTATCGTGACCTGACCCAGGACCCTCGCTTCTGGAACGCCCTGAGGAACACTTTGATGTACGCGTTCATCGTCACGGTCGTGATGGTGACGCTCGCCCTCCTCTTGGCGATGCTCCTCAACAGCTCGATCGCGTTCCGCGCGTTTTCTCGGTCCGTCCTGTTCATGCCGTTCGTGTTGTCGATGGCCGTGGTCGCTATCTGCTTCACGTTTCTGCTCGACCCCGACATCGGCTGGCTGAGCTACGTCCTCACGAGGTTGGGCATGCCGCCGATCGCGTATCTGCGTGACCCGTTCTGGGCGATGATCGCGGTCATGGTGGTCGGGGTGTGGAAAGGCGTCGGGTATTTCATGGTGATCTTCATCGCCGGTCTCCAGCAGATCCCCAAGGAGTTGTACGAGGCGGCCGAGGTCGACGGGGCCAACCCGATCCAGCGGTTCTGGCGAGTCACTCTTCCGCTGCTCTCCAACACCACAATGATCGTGTCAGTCCTCGCCCTGATCGGTGGCTTCCAGGTATTCGACCAGATCTATGTCATGACGGGTGGAGGACCCTACTTCTCGACGGAGAGCCTTGTCGCGTTGATCTACTTCCGTGGCTTCGGGGAACTGAAGATGGGTTACTCGTCGGCCATCGCCGTCATCTTCACGGCGATCATCTTGGTCTTCAGCTTCGCCCAGATCAGGTTCTTCAACAGGAGGGTGGTGGAGTTCTGATGTCAGCCATGATGTTCCTCCCCACGGAGGCCACGCCGTCGGGGTCTGCCCCGCGTCGAATGTCGCGTGACCGCGTGAGCGTGCGAGGGTGGATTGTCGGAATCGTGATCGTGGCTGTCGTGATGGCGATTTTCCTCCTGCCGCTCATATGGGTGCTGTCGACCTCGTTCAAGCCTGCCGCGGAGATCACGGCATTCCCGCCGGCTCTCTTTCCGAAGAGCGTCACGCTGGGGAACTATGTCGCCATGTGGCACGACATCGAGTTCCCGCGCCTGTTCAAGAACACCGTGTTCTTCGCAGGTGGTGTCACCATTGTCGCGCTGATCACAGATTCGCTGGCGGCGTACGCGCTGGCGCGGATTGATTTCCCGGGCCGGGGTGTGATATTCGCGGTGATTCTCGTCACGCTCATGATCCCTGGCCAGATCACGCTGATCCCGGTTTACAACCTGGTGAACTCCCTGGGGCTGCTGAACACCTTCGCTGCCCTCATCCTGCCCCGAGCCACCGACGCGTTCGGCATCTTCTTGCTGCGCAACTTCTTCCTGGCCATCCCCCGTGAACTCGAAGACGCGGCTCGGGTGGACGGCACATCGGAGTTCGGTATCTTCGCCCGAGTCGTGCTGCCGCTGTCGAAGCCGGCGATCGTGACGTTGGCCCTGTTCATCTTCATGGCGAACTGGAACGACCTGCTGTGGCCGTTGATCATGTCCACGGATGGCAGTCTGGCGACTCTGCCATCCGGCCTCGCGTCGTTCATCGGGGTTCACGTGCGGCAGTACGGTCCCCTGATGGCCGGATCGGTTCTTGCGATGCTGCCGATGCTGGTCGCGTTCCTGTTCGTCCAGAGGACCTTCGTGCAGAGCATCGCGTCGACCGGGCTGAAGTGAAAGGCGTACCCGGGTGAAGCAGTTCCAGGATGGCGCCTTCCGTTTCGTGGTGGGGATCGAGGACACCTTCGTTCCGCAGGTCCGCATCGGGGAGCGGGCGCTGGATGAGTACGAACTGACGCAGCACTATGTGCAGTGGGAGTCGGACCTCGGCCTGGCCCGTAACGTCGGAGCCTCATCGATCCGGTATGGGTTCCCGTGGTACCGGCTGAACCCGGCTCCCGGTGTGTTCGTCTGGGACTGGGCCGATCGGGTGGTCGACCGGCTCGCCGAGCTCGACCTGGAGGTCATCCTGGATCTGATCCACTATGGCACTCCGATGTGGCTTGACAACGGGTTCCTCAACCGGTCCTACCCGGAGCGAGTCGCGGACTACGCGTACAGGCTCGCCGAGCGGTACGGCGATCGGGTGCACGCGTGGACACCGGCCAACGAGCCGCAGGTGAACGCCATTCGGTGCGGCGAGGAGGGCGCGTGGCCGCCGCATTTTCGCGGCCATGACGGCTATGTGCAGATGATCCGTGCGCTGGGCCGCGGAATCGTCCTCAGTCAGGAGGCGATCGCCGCAGCCAGGCCGGAGATGTCCTTCGTCCATGTCGAGGCCATGTTCAGGTACGCCGTCGATGGCGACCATCACAGCGACCTCGTCGACCTTCTCGACCGTCGCCGGTTCCTGGCGCTTGATCTGGTGACGGGCCGCGTCGGGGCCGACCACGAGATGCTGCCCTACCTGGAGCGATATGGCGTGACAGATGCCGATCTCGAGTGGTACCAGCTTCATACGGTTCGGCCTGATGTGCTCGGCATCAACTACTACCCGGGGTGGACCACCGAGGTCTACTCGAGGCACAACGGCGCCGAGACGCACACCGTGCGCAACGACTGGACCGACGGCCTTGAGGATCTCGTCCACACCTTCGCCGAGCGGTACGGCGTGCCCATCATGGTGACCGAGACCAGCGTGGTGGGGACACCCGAGGAGAGGGTCGCCTGGCTCGATGCTTCGGTGGAGTGCCTGATGCGGCTGCGCGACGAGGGCTGCCCGGTCGTCGGCTACACATGGTTTCCTTTTCTCGATCTTCTCGAGTGGGGTTATCGGGAGGCCTTGACCCCTCCGGAGACCCACCTGCAGCCGATGGGGCTGTACGAACTCGTACCTGACAGTGTCGGCATCCTCGAACGACGGGCCACCGCGGCCGCGGACCGGTACCGCGAGTTGGCCGTCAAGTACGGAGGACCCGTGCGGGACAGAACTCACGACGATCGCACTACGAGGTGAGGAAGGACCACCCATGCCCAACCAGTTCGCCGATGGCCGATTCCGCTTCGGTCTGGGAATTGAGGACACGTTCATCCCGCAGGAGCAACTTGGCCGTCGACGCCTCGACGAGTACGAGCTGACCCAGCATTACGTGCAGTGGCGCGATGACCTCACGCTGGCGGCACACACGGGCGCACGCCTCCTGCGCTACGGGTTCCCGTGGTACAGGCTGAACCCCGCGCCGGGGGAGTACGCCTGGGAATGGTCGGACCGAGTGGTCGACGTCCTGGCCGAGCGTGGGTTCGAGGTCGTCGTCGATCTCATGCACTATGGCACGCCGATGTGGTTGGACAACGCATTCGCCAACCGGGACTACCCCCGGCGTCTCGCCGAGTACGCGTACGCGTTCGCCCAGCGCTACGGTGACCGGCTGACCGCGTGGACTCCACTCAACGAACCGCAGATCAACGCGATGCAGTGCGGAGAGATCGGCCTCTGGCCGCCCTACCTGCACGGCGACGACGGCTACCTGCAGGTCCTGCGCGCACTGTGCGAGGGGATCGTGCGAACCCAGGAGGCGATCACCGCCGCGACCAGTGGCACGGCGACGTTCGTCCACGTGGAAGCCAGCCTCCGCTACGTGGAGGTCGGTCCCGAGCGGTGGGACCGCATCGCGCTGTTGCAGGAGCGCCGTTTCCTTGCACTGGATCTCGTGACGGGGCGTGTCGGTGACGATCATCCGCTCCGCAGCTACCTCGACGACCATGGGATCACCGAAGACGAGCTGGCATGGCTCCGCGATCACACGGCGATGCCTGACGTGCTGGGCATCAACTACTACCCGGTCTGGGGCACGGAAGAGCACTACATCGAGAATGGCGTCCGCCGGATGCGGCAGCACAACGGATGGACGGATGCTCTGGAGGAACTCATCCGGTGCTACGGCGATCGGTACCAGGTGCCGGTGCTGCTCTCGGAAACCAGCGTTGCCGGCACCCCGCAGGAACGCATCGATTGGCTCGACGACTCGGTCGCCCTGATGCGGCGACTCCGTGCGGAAGGCGTCAACGTGGTGGGCTACATCTGGTGGCCGCTCTTCGACGTCGTGGAGTGGCAGTACCGGGAGGCGTTGACGCCGGTCGAGCAGCACACCGTGCCCATGGGGCTTTACACCCTGGTCCCCGACGATGTCGGCATCTTCCGGCGGCAGCACAACGCGTCGGTGGA
>JGI20166J26741_10980003_pt1 | contig 14641 bp, 7 predicted proteins | sample TergutCu122P5_FD_26741 | JGI IMG/M metagenome (IMG submission 26741)
TAATCCTCTCCTATCAGCAACATTCCACTAATCCTCTCCTATCAGCAACATTCCACTAATCCTCTCCTATCAGCAACATTCCACTAATCCTCTCCTATCAACAACATTCCACTAATCCTCTCCTATCAGCAACATTCCACTAATCCTCTCCTATCAGTACCATTCCACTAACAGTTTCCTATCAGTACCATTCTAACAATATTCCTATATCAGTACCGAATTCCTGTCTTCATTTTTTTTCCTGGGGATGTGAAGGGGTCTGTAGTGTGTAGTAGTTTATCGTTCCATTTTCAGAGGAACGTAAGCCTCAGGGTAACTGCAAATGATTTAGGCGGATGCTGATAGAGTTGGGAAGAAAAGACCGTTCCCCTTTGTAGCTGGACATTCATTGCGAGGTCTGGTTCGAGTCTAGCCTGGAGAAAGTTTTGGTAATGTATAATAACAATGTAAGTGGCTGAAGTTTTGAGTCCTTCACCCAAAAGAAGAAGTCAAAAAACTCTGTGGAAGAGGAGCAATGATTTACAAAACATTCTTACTAGCACTTGGAGAGGACGTTGAAACCAGCCTTCAGAACCCAAATAATAAGAGAAGGCGTAGGCCTCCAGACACCATAACAAATAAAAAGGGACGAAATTTTACAGAAGAAAAAAGGAGAGATTCGGAGGTTTTAGGAACTGTCGAGAGTTCTTGCTGCGAAACAGCGCCCAACGTACGAGTAAATAGCCTGTCCCGTCGCCTGTACAATGGTGACTTTGAAAATAAACACCCAAATCTGGAACCTGAGAATGAGTGTGGTGTTACTGATCACAACTTTTTAACATCAATCTCACTTGTCTCAGAACCACAGCTAGCCGATGGCCGGTAACAGTTTAAGTGGGGAAGGTGGACGAAATTTTGTATAATGAAGCTACGTCAGTGGGGGAGAGAAGATAGGGCTTTTACTGAAACTGTAGGAGTTAAGTGTTGTAGAGACGGCTATTTTGGGGACCAATACGGAGACAGGTGACGGTAGAAAAACTTGCCATACAACAGACACATTTCTGTAATTCAGACTAATTCAACATCCACCTGAAACAAATTTCTTCACCTCGAAGATGGAGGCAGTAGGTTCTTTCGAAACGTCTTAACATTCAGCCACTAAACGACACAAACACCCAAAAGAAGGCCAATTACTGTTCAACAACTACCGTAAAAACCTGACAGCTTGCGCTATGTCTTTCATTGAGAGTTCGCATTAAACTCGTAAACGTGGCTGCAGATGTGACCTTTCATCGACAATGACAGACTCCTGATGTTCGCAGTGGATGATATCGGCTTGTAAACGACACATGTATTTCATAGTAGTGAAGAAGATAAACAAGCGATCGGAACTGATTCCGAGAATGTCCGCCCGGGGAATCAGAGTTATTAAGTTCTCTTGCGCCAGACTGAACCATTCCTCGGCCTCGCGAGATTTACTGGACAAAACACAACATATCTTTGCGATATGAAGTGAATATGCTCACATTTTTAGCGAGAGGGCTTTCCACGTCAATTGCAAATAGCTGAATAAATTTTTATTTCACTTGTCACAGAACAGATATTCCTGCATAAGGATCAGAATTTATGTAATGACGAACCCGGTTGTAAAAACATCAGTTTATACGTCACCTCGTATATGTCAGATACGCTGTGGTACCAACTGTTAACCACGAAATTATATTGCTCGGTTAGAACAACACTCGTTTATAACGACACAAAATTCCTTTCATGACGTCATAACCGAGTTCGACTGTGTATCCCACATAACACAATCTAAATACAGATGGTCGAGCTTAACTTTATTTATGACTTTGTGTGTGAATTGCAAAAGGCAAAAGTCGCGTAATTCGAAGAAGACATGATTCAGTTTAATCCTTTGTGTATCTTCACCATACATTTTAATAAATTTCATTCTTGAAGCTCTACACTTCTGACCCTCTACCAACTGCAAATGCTGTTTTATAAGTGTATACGGCAGATAATGTCACAGCCTGTCCTCAGAAATCTGCCCTCGTCTTCTACACTTTCTTCGTGTATTGTCACATTACCTTAAGACACGGCCGACGACCGATGGCTTCCTTTGGATTTCCAGTCCAATATTCACGAAGGTCGCCACATCTGATAATTCATCATTCGTCCAGACGAATTCCATTTAAATAACCTAGAGAATTAGTCGCCTATATTTAATTCTAAATGAACCTCTTTCGAATCTCGACAGTATAACCGCCATTCCAATTGGGATTCTTACAGCTCACCTATGTCTCTCCAGTCGAGTTCTGGGACAGTATTTGACACTGGCCACTGTCATTCCAGGCCGTTCTCAATTCATTAAGCCTTCTTCTTTATATTCTCTAAGTGTATTATACGTACGGCTCATTTTAAGGTTATTGTTCTAAATAAATTTCATTCTCCTCGGTTGTATTCTATGGACTACGTTGCATGTGAAGCTTCAGTGCGAATTTCTTTTTTAAGTTTTTCACTAAGACGCAAATGAATACAGACGCTCCCCCGACTCAAAATGACCAACGGCTTAAGACCCCTCATAATTACGACCATGTTACAATCTGTAACACTTGTGATTTGTGGAGGAAATGCTCATACGTTCGAGTCATCCCCCCCCGCCTTTTCTAGAACTCTTCCATTTTACCGGTCACGAAATCTTAGTTTATTTAATTTGTGCAAGTAAGATAGCAACAGAAATAAAAGTGCGTGTAGACAGATAAACAACTAGACTGTTAATCCGAACTGTTTTAGATATACTGTTAATGTATAAAAAAGTGCTAAATATTTCGGTCTTTTTTATACAACCATTACAAAATACAGATAAATCAATATTATAAAAATTTTAAGAATGTTATCTCAGTCCTTTACAACTACGTAATAATATTTTTGCCTATAAAGTGTTCATCTCTATTTTACTTTCAATAATCGTGCCTAAAGTGTCTTAATACGAAGCGTGTCCGGAAAGTAAAGCTACATCACGTGTAGGCCGATAGGGGAATTTTTTATGCTTATTATGGCAACACTGCCGTCGACCTTGATCCTTTACCTGTGAGCCGTGCTCGTTTGACAGTGGTACAACCGTCTTTGTTTGGGTGAGACGTGTTTGAAATGGCAGCGCCGATCCAACGTCCCGCCGAATACGAGGTGCATTCGGTCATAAGATTTCTCAATGCAAAGGGTGAACGTCCAGCGGAAATTCACAAACAAATTGTCGCTGTTTATGGTAAGGTTATGAATCGGCAAAATGTGACGAAATCGTGCCGTAAATTCTCCGAAGGAAGGACTGATGTTCACGACAAACAAAGGAGCGGTAGGCCATCTTTGATCTCTGACAGGCGGCAGACTTCTATGACTCGGGAATACAGAAGCTGGTTCCAAGACTTAATAAATGTTTGGACAATGCCGGCGACTATGTTGAAATATAAAGTTATGTACAGGCAATTCATTCAAAGTGTCGCTTTTGTAAATTAAAAATTTTGTACATGTTTAAGACTTTTGTATCTTTGCTTTCCGGACAAGCCTAGTATAAAGAACGATTAATATAACACTTTTTAGATATGGTTACGTATGACTGAGTCGGCTGTAATTGGCTACCTATTGTTTTATCTGTCAATTCGGTCAACACAACGGGATGTCCCATCCTAAGAAAAAGTGAATGTACTGTACAGTGTTACAATACTTACATTACTCTTTGTATTGCCATATTATTTATATGCTTCTTATTCTTGCATTGTGAAAATGAGGTAAGACAATTTATACCACTATATATATTATATAAATATATTAATAAATTATTAAATAGCGTGTATTGTCATTAGGAATAATGGACATTTATCATATTTTATAAGGTATTTCATGCTTACGACAAATTCGACTGGTAGACCGGACGGAACCACGTCGTAATTCAGGAGGGGGTCTGTATAGTAATCTGCTTTACGATGCCATGTAGTCAGTCGACAGATGGGTACCGGCCTCTTGGAGGAATTTATAAGCTCTATCATCATGAGAGGAATGGAGATTCGTGGACCAGGCTCTTTATACTTTGTCATAACTCAAAAAGAGCAACACGCAGTGTATGTATGAATTTCTTGTGTTTTCTAAGTACATTTTACGGTAACAGGAATGGTGTTCATCGCACCCACAACACAAAACCACATAAACACTACAAGGTTCACACCTCATTCAGTTTCACGTATTCAATCTAATTTTCTCTTCTCCACTCCACGTAGTTTATTACATATTCCGTCATTATTCCCCTGTTTAATCCGTTCCCATTCTCTCTTCCGTCATTGTGGGTTACGATTCGGTGGGTCGCCTGCAGATTGCACCAGCGGAATACAGATTGCGCTAGTGGATTGAGACATTGTGACAGTCTGTTGTTATAGTAATTGCTTTAGCATGATTCTAGACAGAGTGACGCACGTACGCGCCGGCGTCACTTCGTAGCTGACTGTGTCGACGTACATGATGTGCAAAAACAAGGCCTTTTTATCGAATCAGAAAGCTGGTATAACGATTCGAAAATTTTCACAATTTTATATGGTTTATTAAGCATATACAAAGACAATATGACAAAAATTTAATATAGAAATATGTACAGAGTATCTATAGTAGTAGACCCACGTTTCAACACTCCTGATAACAACGTGGACTAAACAGGACACAGTCCTGAGACAATTCCATCCATCCTACATATTTACAAACTGTTTTATGCATTTCGGACTCTATGCAATGTTCCTTTAGACTCCGTCCCTATCGTTGGAACACTTTCGTCTAGTTCCGTGCTTTTACGAAGTTTTTTTTGTTGACAATGATTGTTTTCGAACGAAAGAGCGATATTCCTACTTCAAAAGCCTAAACCAAAAAACCATACATTTTCGTGTCCATTACTAACCGAACGCAAATATTATTCGCACATACCCGCCGTATATTGCGTCCTTGTGTTTCATCCACATACCGAGCATGAGTAATTGAACGCGTGATGGGACATGCACAGGAAATATGAACTGCAAATTTCACATACTGTTATTTTCAATGCAAGGACATTTGTGTATATAAAACACCGTGTTTAGATACCGCATAATACTTAAATAGGTGTTTACACACAGAATATATAGATACCCTTCCTAGGATAGGCCTATATAAAATTGGTATATCCATTTTTGTGAAAATATTAATTTTTGAATGAAATAATTTAAAATTTTCCTATTAAGCACGAAACAGTCTCTGTTCCACAGTTTGATGCAATGCTGTTCTAAATTACTGCCTTAATTTGTCCACTGTATTCCGTAGTGTCTAGGAGAGACGATGCAGCTAGTTCAATTATGTATACCGCAATAACACAAGTCTAATTTGTAGACTCTAACACGGAGACGCACTTCAGTACTACGCAGTACGTACTGACGAAACGTTCATTTTAGTCAAATCGCTCAAAACCTCCAACTTAAGCACAATCTTTGCTGTTGTGCATTACTCAGTGATGCTGGTGTCTTCTATACGTGCAAATCTATGGTTGAAAATTAAAATTCATTCATTTTTTAGTCTTCCTTATGAGAGGTCCGTAACATCTTCCAAAACGATTTCTCCACAGAGTGCGATCTACTGATTCGTTCAATATACAAGATCATCTCTTTTCCTTAAGGTCATCCAGTACCTGCTTACGTCTTCTTCCTCCTCTTCTCGTCACTTATATGTTTTCCTCTATCTTTTCTTCAATAAAATGTTTTAGAAATCAGTTCCTAAGCATGATATGAACAATCCAGTTAGCCTTCCTTCTAAAGGTGACTACAGTACAGAAGAAAAGAGTTCGCAGAATAAAACATGTTTAGAAAAATAAGCAGAATTTAGAGAAAAAATACACGAAGAAGATTTATACCTTAACGATATCTGCGTTTTATTTCATATACTCAGTTTTCATACACTCAGCCCTTGAGAAAGTCAGTAATATGTAATATAGGGTGTAGGCCTAGATTTACACAGAAAATAAAGTCTTTTGGACAAATTTTATTGAAGTCGAAATTCGTCAACTTAATTCCAAAGGTAAAAGATAAGAACTGCGAAATGTCAAGGGAAAAGCAGACACGATGTGTGTATAACACGTACAGTTTATACATTCCTTACACCGAAGATAACATTAGGATATGAGAGGAAGAAACTTACAGGTGGCTGGAAAAAGAAACTGCATATTCAGGAACTTCTTGCTTCGTAGGTTACCCTTTAAAAATTCATTGGCATAGCAAAATCAAGAAGGTAAGATCTGACACTACGTAGATGGAGTGGAGTAGAGGTATTATAAATGCCTAAAAACTTTTGGTTGAAATCTGAAGCAAATAAACGACATGTAAAAACAGGAGAAAATTTGCTAAAATTTATAAAACTCATCCTAAAGGAAAGGTGTGGGAAGGTGTTTGACCTAATCAGTTTGGCTCAGAAAGGGAACCAGTGGATTGTTTGTGAATGCAGTAATAAACTTTCGGAGTCCACAAATAACGCAGCAATACTCACTGAAAAATTGTTAGTTGCTCGAGAATCGCAAGAGTGAGCTACACAATCTTACTCCATGGAGCAGAGTTCTTCTTTAGAAGTTAACAGTTTCCTCAGCTAGTCAAGAAATTCCCCACATTTTATGGAAGCCGAAGTTTCATTACCTCATTTAAAAGTGTCCGCCACCTGTCCCTATCCTGAGCCAGATCGACCGAGTCCATGTCCCCATCCCACTTCCTGAAGGTCCATTTTAATATTATCCTCCCACCTAAAGAATGAGTTATACACTACGAATATGTGTCTGAAGAAAACGGTGCTGGAAGCCACGATATGTAACAATACAGTGTGAGTTCGGTCAGCTGTCAGAGCCTAGGACGGCGCTTCAAACGTAAGGTTCTACAAGAAATGATTTTCTTTTTTTTAGGGGGGGGTGCACAGCGCCTGTTCAGAAGAGGACAATGTTCATAAACATCAGAAATATGTATACCAGTCATAAAATGCGAGGTTTGTTACTCCTATCCAAAGCGGTCTACCTCTGAACTCTAATGATTGAATATGTACTTAAATATTTTCTTACTCTCCATTCCTATACAAAACAAGAAGTTTATCACAAAATTTCCTTCGTTATGCTTTAATTTCCCCTCGCCCAGAGACCTTAATAGCCACATAGATGTTAGAAATATTCAGTATTTGATGCTTGCCTTGCTTAAGACACTGATTATAAACATTACATTTTTCTGGAATATGATGCCGTGAAGGTTGGTAATTTAGTAATCCTACTAAGGTTTCGAAGGAACCTACAGCTTACATCTTAAAAAATATATGTCAATATTGTACCTAGACTAACTTGCAGATGGAGACCGCAGGTTGCCCTTCACACTGGTATACAGTTACTATACAAAAATAGTTGCATCCCAGAAGGTTGTAATCCTGAAGCTCGGGTTTTATGCTTTTGTTGGGGACTAGCGAGACATGCATGTACCCAAGCAAGTTTATACTTAAAAAAATTATAAGTTCAGTTCACCCTAGAACAGGCCATGAAAACCCGCAGGAGAGTAAAGGTATATCTCTACTCTTTTTTTGACCTCGGCGCTACATGGGGGTGGGTGCTCAACACCAAGATCCGGCCGCCTTAATACCGGGGAAAAGACCCCGTAACCGTTTACAGGAGGCTGGATGGGCCCCAAGGTCGTTCTGGATGGGTACGGAAAATCTCTCCCTCACCGGGATTCGATCTCAGGACCGTCCAACTAGTAGAAAGTCGCTATGCCGTCCCGCTAATTGATAAGCGTGTCTGTCACACTGAAAGCCCACTGTCATAACGGCGTAGAAAATGCGGTAACCATACCGCCTTAAAATCTACAGAGGCACCGTCTCTTCGGTTTAGCAGACAATGCTGGAAATAGCAACACACAAAGTATTTGTCGAGAATAGACCTTAACTTTATTCTTCAAGCAGATACTTGTGGCGGAGTCATTTTTTCCACTTCAAAACATTTCCCATCATGCTGGTTACCTGGAGAGGTTAAGACGATTTTGAGAGTGCTCCTTATGGCCAATTATTTGCCTTCCTGCGACGAGCATCATGTTCACAAAGCCGCTCTTTCTAAAAAGTACGAGACCTAATCCGTAACACAGGGTATGTTTACTAACGTACTTACTGTGAGAATAGTTTTATGGCATAAGCCTTACATAATGAAGGTTCCTGCATTTACAATGTTGCTTTCAGCCGATGTATTCATCTGTATTAGTAAATTGATAAACTTTTTTCCCATATCTCGATGGCTCTAGTGGGCCTAGGCCTCCTCAATGTCGAGGTTTCGAGATCATATTCCGACACATCATAATCGGTAGGACTCCTCTGGATGAGTGATCGGCCCATCGCAGGGACCTGTACCTGACAACACATAAAACTCAAAACTGACAGACAACCATGCCCTCGGCTGGATTCGAACCTGCGATCCCAATAAGCGAGCAGCCGCAGAAGTACGCCTTAGACCGTGCGGCCACCGGGATTAATACTGCACTGGTTATAGGTAGCCAGAATGCTTGCAGGCACACATACACAAACAGGTGACTGTTTCAGGTTACGAACTGTGTGTTTGGTATTAGGTTGGTTAAAAGGACGAAATCGCCACTAAAATTATAGAAGTGAAATTTGAATCCGTATTGTAAATTAGAGAGGATGAGTTACACCCACCACCAAGATGAACAGACGCATTAGAAGAATTATGATGGAGACATCTGCATCTTATGGATACGCACTGTGGCTCGTGAATGTGGGGAGGAAAAAAGAAGCTACTCTTGATGTACATTATTTGAGATGTGCAAAATTATCAAGAATGAACAGAAAGACCAAAAGACGTAATACCTAGAAATAATGTTTAAAAATCGGTAATATAAAGTGTAAAAAGAAGGATAGAAATGGTATGAACATTTAATTAAAGTAGAAGAAAGTAATTTGCTGTAGCATTAATGTATATGTGTATCTGACTTCTGTTCGGGAGGGGCCAGGTTCGAATTGCAGTTGAGACACCGGTTGTTTTGGTTTAGGTTCTTCGTGATTTATACTCCCTTCAGACAATTTCTGGGGTAGTACTTCTTCGAAATACGCCACACCACTTCAAGTTACATATTGACTAACCTTCTGTTAAAGTCTTTCTAACTCTACGGCATTTATTAAGTATTACTGTTTTCTGCGTGAGAGTTATAGACCAGGACGAAGACTGAGCATTTTCAAGCTGTCGTGTAGGTTGGTGATGGTGCTGTGGATGTTGTGACTGTTTGAATTGCTGCATCTATTAAATATGTATCTTCGACTGTCTTGTCAAGCGTAATTCTGTCTGGTTTGTTGTAATGGACAGCTCAATCAGTTCTTATAAACCTGTAATGGTACAGTTTAAGATATGAGTTCTCTAACACAGATTGTTGGTTTTCCCCTTGACAGTCCACATATTATAGCCAATTCTTGACGGACGACGCCGGCCACTTGATTGTGAAAGTGGGTGTAATCACCAAGAGTTAATGCACGGCATGTACCAGTTATACGTTTAATGGTCTCTAATTCCTCTCGAAATTTATTGTTACAAATAACATGATTCTGTATGGCTATCATAAACCCGTTTGTTCTGCGAAAAATTCGCCAAAATTCAACCATGTGATTGATGTTGTTTTATGGAAATCTAAATTTTCAAGGTCACAGGAGTGTCTTCCATACAGATTTATGTACTTCTACCTTTTTATTTCTCTTGTTCCTTTCTGATGTTTTCATTTTTTTGTGGGCGAGGATCATGTAAGTTAAGAAGTGTGTACTTTAGTTCTGAGTCACATGTAATGCGACTTAGGTGGAAGTTACTTCTCTTCTTATTCGTAATTCAATAGCACATCCACACTAACGAACAGTAACATCCAACTTCAGTCGGGCGCCAGTGGTAGTAACGGTGGATAGTGAGACCACCGACTGACATTTGATCGTAGAAATGAGCCCAAATCCGGGAATATTTTGCGTTCTCGGTATTAAACAGGGCGTTTCAACATCGAGCTCCAAATTTGTCAGAGTTGTAAATCGTTAATTAGTGCAACTTCCAATAGAATGTCTGTCGTATCACAACCAAACTGAACTGGTCATAAACACAGCGCAAAGCTGAGGCCAGATACAACGGTAAGTTCCTGACTTCAGGTCAAGACCTGTATCTGCCCTTTTAATTGTGATTCTCTGCACAAAGCTGAGGCACCCTCGCACCTCGTAGCCAATTGCTAGTTCGTGCCCTCCTGGTGGAACGGAGCCTTAGGTCGGAATGACATAATTGCACAATATCACACGTGCATCTTCGGCTTTCTTTAACCGGTCGACGTACAAGGAAAGAATTCGAATCCTACGAAAAGATTTATCACACAGAATGGTAGAAATCATTCTGATATTCATTCGAGATGGCAGTACTTGAATTCGAATTTAAGCTGCGCTGCTATAATATTCTCAATAGTAACCTTCTTAATCATATAATCCGTTCCATATACGAAATAAATTCCTACACTATTACAGAGAGAAATCATTTAATTCTGTTTCTAGGAACAATCGTACTTTCCCTTGGAATCGTGTGGAACACGCTTGCGGACAGATTGGGCAGAACAGTGCACGTAAACTTGGTTTTCAAGGAAGTGCCACACAGAGTAACCACTGTGCTTTAAAGGATTAATATGGGCGTTGACTACAGCAGCAGTTCACTTCGGCGTTGAATTGTTTCACGAACTAAAGATAATCTGTGTTGGAGAACGGATTAGGAAACAACTTCAATATTTCATTATTGAACATTCCGTTTTCCCTCTGGCTAAACCTCTATGATGCCCTGCGTTCTATTGTACAAGATTCCCCACATATTTTCGCTGTTGCCCTTAGATGTAGTGTTCAGAATATCACTCACCGAAACTGTTCATTTATCCACACATTTTTCTACAAGTATATGTGGCGCAACAACCCAATTCGGAGTTAGTCCACCTCACTGTTGAGGTTCCTAGATCACACATAATTAGACACACACACACACACACACGCACAGGAGGAATTCTCTGAGTGAGTGATCAGCTCGCCGCAGAAGTCGTTACCTGCGCAACACAAAACAAACACAACAGACAAACTTCCATGCCAACAGCCGGATTCGAACACGCAATTCGAAAAATCTAAAGGCCGCACACCGATATTTTAGACGCACGGCCACTAGAATCGGCCACGTTTTTATTCTCCTTTTCAATTCTTATCCGCCTTTATATTAAGATTGTTACATAAGCAGTAACAAAAGTCATAACTGTACTGTAAACACAGGCCGTAAAAGGCACAAAAGGTAAAGTTCACCCTAGAAAAAAACCATGAAGGCCAAGAGAGTGAGTGAACATACCCATACCTAGCGTTTATATAACTTTATACCAAACAGAAAACACGTTGTGTACCCATTACTAAAACCAACCAGTTAACCGTTTGGTCTGCACAAGGGGGATTTTAAGAGGTTACTGTGAGGTAGGGTATGAATCCATAAAACCCGTGGGCCTGTATTACAAGAACGCCATACTTCAAAGTGTTGGTAGTGTTTGCTGTGTAAAGCGAAAATCCCTGTGAATAGGGAAGTTTTTCATTTTACGAATAAAGCGCAATTGTCTGCAGTCAGTAATTCAATATTTTAGTCCTCAAATAGAATACAAAATGCAATCTCTAGGGTATAAGCTTCGAATTCCTGCAACAAAATATCTGCATTATTTATTATTCACCAAAGCGACTGGGGTACAGAAATGAAGTAATCTTTAAAGTTCAAAAAACAGTTCACATTTAGAAACTTTTCCGGTTAAAAAAACAAAATTTTTATCCTATTTACTTAATTTAGAGGCATCATACTGAGAAAAATAAATTTAATTTACGAATAAATCATACATTTTGACATTTATGATTCTCACAAAGGTCTATCTCAGATTAAGACTTTCTACGACCTCACAACGCTCTGCATTTTGACAGATATGTAGTGAGGTTTCGGATAAATTTTCTGAATCGCTCTTCAGGGCGAAGGGGAGTGGCCTTGCAGTTCTGGGGTAAATGGACTGCATGTTTTAGAGCAACATAATATACTCTAACAAAATATTCTTTTGTTCTAATGAATATCAGAGAAAGATTCAGCTACCCTAGAAATAGAGACAGTAGGCTTCCCTAAAAGTTTGGTTAAATCTACACAATGTCGCGGTGTCCCACCCAGAATATCATGATTGTGACCTCTCCCGTATGTATTAAAATTCTGATGTAATATTTCCCTTCTCCTGAAAGTAATGATAAGCTAAAGCTGTTGATGCTGCGTAGTTTTACGTTAGCCTACAGGCGCCAAATGCACTGACCTACATTCTTTCAATTTACAAAACAAGAAACTCCAGTCTTATGTTTGTGTTTTTGCAGCAGATGCAGTTTACAGGTAAGGAGCTGATGTTACTTCCAGCTAAAGGCTATAAATAATGAAAATCCGCCTTGTTTAATTTCCTCTGTTCCCTCACTACTTCCTGTTTATTAGTTCGAAATATCTACCTAAGCGCTTTGTTCTCAGGGGCTTTCGATCTACCTTCTGGCTTAGAGTGAGAGACCAAATTTCAAAGTCGACACCCTACATAGCGCAGTCCTACTGGAGATGCTGATATTGTGTCAGCTAATTAGAGCTTTCCAAGCTTGTATGGAAGCCAATGTTCATTACCACCATTACAGAAGCACTCCAGTGACCCGATAACGATTCACATGTTACCATTGCTTATCCTCTATCCTTATTCTTTAATTTTACAAGTTTCTTAACCACCGACTTATTTATCGATGTTTTCAATTTATAAAAATGCGCTATCTTAAATTATCAGTTGATTCATGAATATTTAATCGAAAAAGACCTAGGTGGAAGCAGTCGTGGCCTAATTTAAGGCAATATACTGTCTTTTGAAAGAACCTCAACCTGTATAGCTGGTCTTGGTTTCGTGATTAGAGTTGGTTTTCCCGTAGACGAAGTATAATTGCTAACCGTCCGGCAGCGACTTAGCGTCTTAAGAATGCTGCTAATGTTATATTCCGAACTTTAAAGTGACGTAATAAATACCATATTCACACAAACAACCAGGTAAAATTACAGTCTTGTAGCGTGTACTTTAGTACTTATATTAAGAGAAGACAAGGTCAAGGTTTCTCCAAATATCTTCAATAACATCTACATCAGAATTCAGCAAAATATTCGCCAGTCGCCACGTAAGGCGATCTGAAAACAAAGTTTAACGAATTAAACTTTTACGTGTTTTTCTTAGGCTGAAACACGTGATCAAGCACACTTTTTCGCTCTACTGTCCAAATCCAAAATAACAGATTTTGTTACATTTGAAAATTTCTGCTGATTGTAATAGGACACAATTTCTTCAAAATAACAAAGTTTTGTTTTTTCGTATTTGAACAACAAATACTGGGATTTGTGGCCTAAATATGAGAATATTGTCCTTCCAAATGTCCAAGATTGTCCTACACGAGAATGACACCTGTTTACTCACGCCAAGAAGCTGTGAAAAACACCAGAGCTTAGACTGTCCACTCTGTTATTGCACTACAGCCCTCAAAACAGACATTCAGTATTGGAATAAAGAAGGTAAATTAACATTTCTTATGCAAAATAGAAGGTTTAATTTCAGTTACGAGAAGGCACTTAGTAAGAAACAATAGTGGAAAACTGAAGTATTAAATCGCATTTAAATTTTCTTGGTATTCTTAGGAAATTTACTTAATTCAGTTTCTGGCTCTCATATGCCTGTTTTCTACAGAAGAGAAGATTTTTTTTGAGTGTAATATTTAAATAATGAGGCTTACTAACTCATCAGAGATTAGTTAGCTAAGTGTGTTGAATATTCATGTGTGAGATTTATCATAATTACATATAGTCATAAATATTTTGTGTGTTGCGGTCAGCAAAGCAGTTCTTGTTTTCTCACAAAATAGCTGTACGCATTTATATTTCACTGTAGGCCTGCTGTTATAAGAACAACGTATCAACAACTAACATGGATTGATTGCAGGAAATCTGAGGTGTTGTTTTCTTACTTCAGTACCTTCCATGTGGCACTTCATTTGTTCGAAGATCCACTCCACTGAAGAAGTTAAAATATTCGACTTATAAAGAATTATACTTCGTTCGGTTTGACCAAACCGTGGTTTGAGGCTGCAGCTGCAAATCAGGCGCACAGAGAAACTCATCTCAGCCAAGTACACGTATGTCGACGATAAGTGGAAAAATCTCCCGAAAGTCTGAAATTGTCTACTCTGAAATCAGCTATTTTATGGCTCTGAGAATCAACATAACCTTCGGTAGGACGGATAAAGTTAAGTTTAAAAAATCTCTCGAGTTCCTGTCATCAATTTTGAAGCAGAGTTCAGATGTGCATGAAATTCAAATATTTGATAACATTTTCTTCATTTGCCGAGGCAAAAAGTTTGCCATGCTTCTCACTGAGTTTTTCTCTATTATTGAAACTGCTTCTTTATTTTGTCTTTGACAAATTAGTGTGTTGAAATAAAGTTTATTCAAGCAATTTCTGAATATTTTCTTTGATACGTTAATGAATCAGGCTATTTCACTGCATTTACACGT
>JGI20166J26741_10982225_pt1 | contig 14636 bp, 10 predicted proteins | sample TergutCu122P5_FD_26741 | JGI IMG/M metagenome (IMG submission 26741)
TCATCATCTGTCAGTTCAGGGTTATCACGGTCATCTCCTACGTTTTCTGGAGTCTCCACAGCCGATGTCTCCAAGACTTTTGGAAACTTTTCTGAACATGCCCCAAGATCTGTCTGTCTGCTTCACTGAAGAAGCTGTCTTCCACTAAAAAGCAAAACCTCCAGCTTGGGACTACTACTCTCCGTAAGTGCCAATTATTAGGATTTCCAAATTACAAGATGTCGGATTAATGGACTTTTCCTGTACACGTATTTTCTGCTCACTTTGCTCTCCTGACAAATTACATGACATGCAAAAATCACTGTCTTCTGGGATGTGACATCATGTAATTTGTTGCTTTGCTACCAGTATATTCCTCCAAAATGGTGACATCTATCTATGACAGTATGTGGCATAGGTTGTGTCACAGCTCAAGTGGTTAGTTGCTGGCCTCTCACTGTGGAAACCCACGTTTGATCCCAGGCTAGTCCACATGCAATCTGTGGTGGACCAAGTGGAAAACGACAGGATTTCCTTCAAGTACTTCAGTTTCCCCTGTCAGTGTCATTTCACCAATGCTCCAAATTCATGATCACTTATGATCATTGATGCCATACAATCTTTACAAGTAAAATCAATTACTAAATAGCAGGATGTAACTTTGCAGAAGACGGTAATCTTTATCATCATCTCCGTGAAAATATCAAATCTCACGCATTACACTGTTTACAGAGATGCCATTTAAAACACAGTTAAATTTCAAAGTGTACTCAGTCACAAGGTGTACTGCAACAAATTTAATATGAAATGAAGCTGCCATGCGTGGCCAACATTGTACCTTTGCGCTACAAATAATGAGATTTCAAAGTATGCAATTTGTAAATGCATTTTCTTTCTTATATTTTTATAATAATGTTAATAATATGCATATTTTCTTGTGCCATATTGGTCATTTTACATTTTTATTAACAACAACAGTTATATGATTTAATTAATTAAATATTACAGACACATTGTGCCTATGTACAAAATTATGAAGACAACTGCAGTAAAAGTGCATGAACACATTTGTAACACTTGCATCTAGCATCCAATTTCTAGAAACAGGAATCACAAACTCCCAGTAGGAAATAATATGATTTAAGTGTTATAAAGCTGCTGATGGCAGACAGCTCCAAATGCGTATCCATCAAATAAAATGCAGTCCCTGTAAAGGCCTGGACAGGCCCTTTAGGGTTCCAAGGTTGAAGCTCCCAGCATTTCTACGACAATCAGCATATGAAGATGGCAAGGTTGTTAGCCCTACACACCGGCCACCTTTAAACCCCCCCCCCAGGAGAGACACCTGACACTCATTTCTGTTAGAAGTTGTCAACCCTGGGGCCATGGTGCGACTGGAAGGATTAAGTCAATGAAAAATCATCCATTTAAATAGAAAAATGAGAACCTGTATTACAGAACACAACTAAAATTCAGTCCCTTAACTAACTGTTGAGATCATTACAGCCAATTGAACAGTGTAGAATTTTCCATTACAGTATTTATTTTTGAGGAAAATATTAGCATTTCATCCTATTACGTTTCTTACAAGCAGCTCTGTAGTTTTGATATTGAGTAATTTGTTATGACACTACACTCTAGCCATCAAAATTCTTCTGTCTGAAGAACAGTGCCCACATTCTGAAGTGATGTTCACATTAACGTGCATTCCTACTTCACCTGAGCGGACGTCCCTGTCTGTGGCCACACATGCTCGATCTATACTTTCAACTACTTAGTTCATATATTGGCCTCAGTGTGCTATACTGTAGAAATATGCACTTGTGTATTCCACCCATCTTTATCAACCCATTACTTTCATTTTGGCATCTACTGGAACTGAAGAATGTTTGTTACATAAAGATATTTAAACAATCTCTACAGAAAATGAGTCTGATGTCACATGCAAGTGGTCACATGGCATAGGTAATCTGTACAGAAATGCTGGAAGCAGCTGGTATTGCAGTAAAGGACGTAATTAAGCACAGCACAGTACAGAGGTTAAAAAACTCAGTTCCCTGTTTCACACAAAACACAGTGTTATGTTACAATGAACAATCAATTGATCAACGCTATTTAAGGGAACAGTTGTCATTCATACATAACATGTAAGTACACAATGCAGGCTAAATGCAGAGCTTTATATATTATGGCAGGCAGAAGGGTTAAACACAAGATTGTTTGTTTCTTGGGAACATAAAGAGAGTTGTGATGAGTGAGCTCATAACTAGATTACACTGAAGCCTTCTTGGGTTACCAACAATATAAATAAAGTATAAAGATTTCAAAATTTTGGATTCTCCTTCGGTGTCATCAGTGACTGACGTTACACAGAGAGATTATAGTCCTATGAGACGTAATGTCCCATCTGGTACACATCACATCACAACCCAGAGAGCATAATCCTGATATTCATTTCTGTGAGAACCATGAATTTCACACATGGATGAAAGTGCAGTTGGCCATACCGATCACAAAATAAGCTTCCACAATTCAAAAAAATTTCACTGTGGACACTAGTGGTGGAGACTGAACATCCAAGTTCATACAGCGACTAGATTGGGATCAGATTCGAAGATATTCTTCTCTTCTCCACATTAATTCTGGGGTACACCCAGCCTTCTATACAGTGTGTAGTGGACAGGGGGGTGGGGCCTTTCCATGTGGGTGAAGTGGCTTATGCACAAAGCTAAAAACCACTCACCAACATTTGGTGCCAACTTAAAAATGTGTAGAGACATACCCCCATCCCACAACATGCCCACAGAACATAACGCTTAATAAAACATGAGGACAAATGTACCTTTCATGGACACAGGTAACTGCTCATGAGAAGCCTTCATTGTATATATTCTCTGTAGCAAGATTCATCTTATATGAATTCATTACTTCAAGTTTTGTCCTGAAACAGTGCAATATGCACTATACAGTTTCAGAGAGTTACCTCTGGGGTTTGTGATCCTTGCTGCACTGATACAGAACTGTTAAAGAACAGTCATCCTTGCTCAAAACTTTCAGAAAGGGGAACGTAATTATGCCTTGGCTCTATCTCTCAGAGAATCTTGTAGAATTACCCTTATATGCTCTAACATTTCAATGCTTAACAAACTCGTATTCCTCACCCAGGTTTTTGGAACACAATTTGAGGACCTGAAGCATTCATTCACTCCAGCATTCATTCATTAAAAATGTTTTCAATTGCACTGTATTACAGTAATTAAAAAATTCAAATGAAGCATTCATCTAACTAATCTTTAAAAAAATTATGTACACATAAGAATACATAGATATTACAATTGTACTTTAAAAAAATCAATGCACCATAAAAATTTGTTGAAAAGTCATCACACACGAACAGAATTACAACACTAGAGACTGTAAGTGACTAGTACTGCTTGTACTGTCAGTGCAGCCGTGCCGTAGACAGCTGTGTAGTCTCACTGCGCTTTGGTGGAGGCGGAGGCGGCCTCTTCTTGTTGGCTATTGCAATGGCAACACTGTTAGCCTGCTGTCTGCTGTAGTAGTCTACAGAAGATGGCACTGTTTGACTCCGTGACCCATATGTGATCTCCTGTACAGAAGGGCTACCTCCAACAAGGTAGACATTCTCATACAGATTGTCTCTTGTGCCATAGTGCTCCTGCACCCAGTTGCTCACATTTGTCTCACGGTAATCAGCAATAGGTGGAGGGGGATCCCGGAAACCCAGCACCTCATGAGGTGTCTTGGATGAATCCAGCTTGCACTTCTGAGCCACCTGCCACTTCTTGCGCATTATTCGCTGCAGATCCTTCAGGAAGTCCTTGGGTGGTGGAGTGAGGGTGGAGTCTGCATCTGAGAGCCTCTTGGGACTGGGCGTAGTGCTCAGTCTTGTGCTCTCACTTCGTTTGGGTGGTAAAGGCTTCTTGTTGCTACCATATGTGGGAGATGAGGGTGTAGTTGCTCCACTATTTCCCCCCCCTATCTCCTCAGGAGTGAAATTAAATGAGATCTTTTTAGTGGCAGTCCGTGTGCGCTGTTTGGTCAACAAGATTGGGCTCTTTGGTGCAATGGGTGGTTGTGGTGGAGATGACGGAGTGGCTGGACTTATGGGACTTTTTGGACTAGATCCTGTCACATTGGTGACACATGATTTGCGAGCCATGAGGGGTGAGCCAGCCTTCAGCTCTGCAAGATATGGTGGAACAGCATAGTGTGAAGAGCTTGCACTTTCCAGACTTTGCTGTCTTGATAGGGAGCCCTGCCTGGAGACAACAGGCGTTGGCTTTGGAGGCACACGTGGGGTTGTGGAAGCCCTGGGACTGGAAGGAGGAGAAAAGCATGGTGGTCGTGTTCTAGTAGGTGTTGTAGATGGTGAGAGAACATTGGTGGGGGTAGATGATGTGGATGACTGAGGAGTGGGGAGTTTGTTTATTTGATGGGGTAGTGGTGGTGGCACATTCTGCTGCTTACGGATTGTGGCAGAGTCAATGCATGGACTGGGTGGAGGTGGTAATGAAAGAAGGGAGAGAGAACTGCCCCCTAAATCTGTGTACACTGGCAGCTCTGATGGCAGTGGAGGTGGGGGAAGAGAGTCCAGACTCAGAGTGCTCTGGAACATCTCAGGAGGGGGAGGAGGTAATGAATCAAAAGGTTCTATCCCATTTTGTGATTCATAACCAAGACACTCAGGCTCTGTTTTTTCCAAGCCATTTTGCATTATGTCATTTACTGGCACACGGGATGGGGATTCCACAGGGCTAAGCTCCAAGGGCCGCTCTCTAATTGGTGTGGAAGCATTAGAGGAGGAACCAGAGTTGGAACCTCGGTGGTGGTTGTGACATCGCTTAAGTGTGCTTGAATTGCTTCCAGACTCCTCTGATGAAATGTTTGATGAACGACGCCTGCTCTGCCTCATTCCATTTCTTGTCAGAGTTCCGCTCCGGGACTCTGTGTCAGGTGGAGATGAACCCTCAACCACAGTCTCACCAACCTGAAAAACACCAAGAAGTACTTGTTCACTTATTCATCCTTGTTTTATTCAACCCTTTGGTTCCTAACATTATGCATACACAATGCACAGAATGATGCTCAAAACAATGAACATAATGTAATTACATCTGCTCTTATGCAGCCCCCCTTTTAAATTCCAGTGTTATACAGATCACTAAGGCATTAATTCCCATCTGAAAGATTTAATAGTGCATGACTTCAGGCTTCTGCTGCGAAGTTGATGAGAACTGCACTCTTCTCAGCATTAACAATGTTTCACTTGAAAAGATAAGTGTCAAATGACACAGTGATAAGTGAATACAGACTTAAGCATGTCATGGAAGAGCAGGTGTGTTTTAACTGAAAATACTACTCTTCCATTTGCCTGGAGGAACTCTGGAAAACCACGTTAAACCTCAGTCAGGACAGTTGGTCTCTGAGTAAGATCAGAGTCGAGCACCTCCTGCATATGCAGCAAGAATGCTACTGTCCCATTACGTGTATATCCTTTTTATCTGAAATGGAAAACACTGTCTTGCAGTGGGAATTTTCACTGAACAGTGCTCTGGCCACAGCATACATGTGGAATTTCTGTTAGGCATACAGCATAACATTCTTATTTCTGTATATTTCACTTAATCTTTCAATACTTGACTGCATTCTTTCAAAATCACTACCTTGTGTAATTCTAGTGTTCAAAAATATTTTATACACTTTTCTAACTTGTAGAAAACTTTGTTCCGCACTATGGCATGCACTTTTGCTGTAAACATTTGGTTTCACTGTATGGTTGAGCCTGGCACAGGTCAATGACTGGCTGCAGTTCTTAATTTAGCACTGTGACAGTCATAAAGTGGACAGCCTGAACAGCAAGTATGGAATAGAGCCATCTGTCTGATTTCAGAGTGTTGTTCTCTAAGTGGCTTCTGTATGACCTGACAGGTTGAACTGTCAGTCTAGAAGTTAGAGTGTGAAGCTATATCTCATCTACCCTATACATATTTATGGTGTGGGATTCTTAAACAGAGGGGAAACAACAATTTCATATTTCCCTACTGGTCATGATATTCATCAACACTTTAAAGCATGAAATCAAAATTATCTATTTAGTTGCTACTTTACAGAAAATGCACTGAGTCTCCATTATATTGACTATCCGGCTAATGCTGTTTGAGGAAACAATCACCATTTATTGTGATAACCATACAAAACACACACACAAACAAACACATTCTGCTGCCAACACATCTACTGTGAAGCTTACTGTATTATAAATATCATACTGTATACAACTAAAGAGTTGTCTTTCCTTGCATTTCATTTAACATTAGAAAATGTTTCAAAGATGATGATGATGGTACATACAAATTGCCTGCAAAAGATTTTTTTTTTTTTTTGCAAAATCAATAATGTTCTGTTTGGGAGGAAAGCACAATACAGTATGACCAAAATTACAGTTTTGTGACAAGTGATCTTGTTAGTTACCTCCTTGAGCTGTCTTGTGATGGATGTAAGGGGTAATTTGGGATTCATGGACGGCTTGCGTTTGATGGTCCCAGTTGTGGGAAAATCACATTCGAATGCCACCTCACAACACGATGAAGGAGCCCCTCCATCACTCATACATCCACTTGAGCTGGAACTAGAAGCTCTGCTACGCGACGAGTCCCTCCGCCGTAACCGTGGTCCTGTAAGGAGATTTAACCATTAGTACGCAGCAGCTTAAGAAAGTTTCCAGAATTTGCTAGTATAATTTACAGGAATTTTTGCCTGCCAGGGTATTGTCCATTAAGAGTTCATCCCTGACGGTAAAACTGTGAATAAAGAAACGTACACTGACATCCTTCATTGCCTTAGGGATGCAGTCAGGAGGAAATGCCTGAAAAAACAGAGAACCAGCTGTTGGTTTCTCCTTCACAACAATGCTCCAGCACACTGGTCAGTTTTGGTCAAGGATTTCTTGGCAAAGAGCAATGTGACAACACTCTTCTGACCTAGTTCCAGTTGATTTTTACCAGTTCCCTGGCTGAAATCAGCATTGAAGTGACAACACTTTTGTGATTCTACTGTCATCATTAAGAGATGAAAAGGCTTTTGTGAAATGGCTCCCAGGAATGCTTCCAACACCCTCCTACAGTCACTGGCAGCAATGTATAGTTTTACAAGAGGACTATTTTGAAGGAAATGCAGCTTAAATGATTCTACTATTTGTATTTCTCAGAATAAAGTTATTCCAGGAACATTTTGATGCTAACAGGTATAACTTTGTTACATAAACAATCCTGAAAACTCACACCAGGAAATAATTTGGTTAAATGGAAGCACAAAGTAAAAAATGGTTAATTCACTTGAAAAGAACAAAGACATCATTATTGTGAAATCTGAGGTTCTCATGGCCATGACTATGAAAAATACTGTTCTGGAATGTGACACTGCATGGACTTGTCTATGCTGAAGCAGGTTCCTCTGAAAAGTTGGCCATCTATCACAATATATTATGTTACATCCTACAAGATAGTCATCTCCAAATGCTGTTCAGTTTGTCAAGAAATTCCCTGCCTTCACATAAATCTGAAGTTTCAGTCCAAGAGCTAGTCACAGCCAATCCAAAACTTCATATGCCTTGTCTCTGCATGCATGTCGCATCTCCCTCTCTCATGCTACATGTCCTATCTATCTTACACACTCTGATGTGATAGCCTTAATATTTGGTGAAAAATGCAAGTTACAAAGCTCATCTCATCAAATTATTTCGGTCTTCCAGTTAGCTCCTCTCATATGTTCAAATGATTCCCTCAGCACTTTGTTGTAATACCTTCAATTTAAAATCATCCCTCATGGTAACCAATCAAGTTTCACAACCACATAACCACTGTTACAATGTCAATTCAACAATGTGTTACCCATGTATTGTTAAGCTATGCCACTGTCAATAATATGAAAATACTGAGTGTTGCACAACAATGCTTTCATGCCAAATTTATGTTGATGGCAACAATAAAATGTACTTAGATTTTCATGTAAAGTGCCTGACATTCTTGCTTGATTCTATTCAAATTTGGACTTTCACGACAGATTTTCATAAAAGTCCCCCCTTGTCAAATGTCACAAAATTTGTGCAGTGCAGCAGGAGCTGTAATTCATATATGCAGACAGACATGATATAACATGACATAACAAAGCTAATAGGTGCATTTCATGACTGTGAATGGGCCGAACAAGCACACAAAAATATAAAACACTGCAAGGCACACTCCCACCTGGCAGTCCATCCACTGTGCTGTGGAAGCTGTGATTGTATGTGGGTGTCACTGCTGCATTGAGCTGCAGTTGGTCGTGATCAGATTCTGAGCCACTGTGGCTACAGGGTGTGCCTGCAGGCTGCCCTGTGCCACCTGCAATTGAGCTGACAGAACATGACCGTGCGTGAGCTAACAAGTCCAGATCCTCCTGTGCTAGATCGTCCACCAGGCTTCGGTAGCTGTCGAAGAGTTGTCGTCCATGCTGTAAGGAAATATAACACAAATATATCTAATTCAAGAAAGTATCAGAGGAACTCTAAACCCTTTCCCATGCACTGTATTTCAAAAGGGACCCTCACTAGCTGGAATTCGCACAAAAATTAGAAAAAATAAAAATGAATTTCTAAGCTGAATTCATAAAGAATACTCACCCATTGCATCAGTATCTATTCCTACATATATGCTAGCATTATTATTGCTGTTTTATATTACTTTTATGATAAACTTATTATGTAAGTACAGATTGAGTATACGATAAATCTGTTGAACATAACCTCAGATTTTCACATCCTATGTATGTTTGTAATTGTTGACTCACAAATAATTCATATGAAATAGAGAGGCGTATTTATGGTAACAAATTTCACATGCCTAGCTCCTATCTATGATCATAAAATAACAAGACAAAAAATAGTTTTCATTTGACAGCCACATTGCTATTTTAGAGTCTGCAGATGGAGTACCTTAAACAAGTTCCATATAATCCAAAATTATACTACCATGTCCTTTCAAAAGCCTGCAGCAAGTGGCGTGTTGTTCCTGCTTTGAAAGTTCATGTGTCTACAGCTGTGAAATGTCCTCCAGTGGGGTAATGTTCATACCAAATTTCATCAAAATGAGTCAACAGGTTTAAAACTTGAAATGGGCAGCATGCCGATTCAACTGGATGCACACACGCTCGCGTGCGCACACCGACACACACAGAAAGACTGTGAAACAGCATGCACTTCACATTTCTGTGAAAATGTCTTGGCTTTGTAGGCTTGGAAATGAGGGGCTACTGTTTGGTTTCTGGTCCCTCCTGTTGCAAAATGCTCTGAACTGATGCAAATAAAATTCCCAACATGTTTTCAACTTCATGGACAGTGATTCCTCAATTTTCAAGGAAAAGTTCCCCTTCATTCAAGTTTCATCTGTTTTGCGTGTCAATGGCATCCTGAGTGACATTTTCAACAGACATCACACCACTCATGAACATGAAAAACCACTAGAAAACTTGTGTTCTTCCCACTGTCTGCTCTCCAGTAGCTACATTTTGGAACTTTCTGTTGTATCTGTTCCTTGTTTAAAGCAAAATTTTATGTACAAATGCTGTACCTTACAATCTGCAATTTTCTAGGTATGCCACAATCACACATGGAACACCACACACTCGTACTTAAGAAGATATTCCCCAACAATAACATGAGCTGCAGCATTATTCCAAGCAGTAAATGGCTCAGCAGAATCTACTCTATTGATACCTAGCAGGAGAAGTTTGTATTAGCAGCAGTAGTGTCATCTTGTTGTTAGTCAGAAAAATATGTGATCACACAACATATGCTAAAAATAACTTTGGTATGCAAACATATAACTCCAGTCATATATGCTACCTACTAAAACATACCACTACAACAGATGTCAGAGAATATAAAAAACCTATCTACCTACCTACCCACCCACCCACCTGCCCACCCATGGCTTATTTAACAATGCCTTCAGGAGTGTAGAGCATGAACTGGAGTGTAGAGCATGAACTGGAAGCAACCTAATAAATAATGTTTGAAAGAAGCTGTTATGGCCTGAATTGAGGTGGTGGTGGTGATAGTGGGCTACTAACCTTAGCTAGGCGAATTGAGGTGGTGGTGGTGATAGTGGGCTACTAACCTTAGCTAGGCGAATTGAGGTGGTGGTGGTGACAGTGGGCTACTAACCTTAGCTAGGCGAATTGAGGTGGTGGTGGTGACAGTGGGCTACTAACCTTAGCTAGGCGAATTCCCATGACCCATCTGTCGAGCGATGCCTGATCTTCGGCACACAGGAACTTTATATATTTGCTGGACTTGGGTTGCTGCAGTCTTGGATGCTTGATCGCAAAGCAGAAGTCCGTTGGGGACTTGAATTTCTTACGCCACCCCACACCATAATACACCTGTCATCCACAAACACTTTGTCACCAATACAGCAACATTAAGGTTACATACAGTGTTCTGTTATATAGCAATATATAGTTTGGTGACAGGTACCATCAGTGCCAATATTTCAGAGAATCCCACTACTTCCATCTTAGGGGTAGTTCTCTGTCATAAAAGTTATAGTGCAACCTGGATTTTATGTTTTAGAAGAGAGGATTTAATATGAATATAAAATCAAGGAAATTAACATTTATGAAGGTAACAAAACTGAATATACTAAATTAATACTGTATTACATTGACAGTTAAATCTAGTCCTCTGATAAAGACAGAAACAGTTCCACTGCATCATATTCTGTAATCCATGTGTGCCTCAAACTGATGCTATGTGCTGAGTTATTCTGTAAGTTTCGGCACTTTCCTTCAGACATGATGGGCAAACCAGTTTTCCTTTTAGTGAACAAACTAAACAATTTATCGTTCTAGTCCTAGAAATGACTATGTCTGCTACCAATGAAACATTTTCAGGTGTTGTTCACATTTATAAACTTCTCATTTTGTTACCTCCAACCTCACACATTTGCTTTCAAGGTCCTAAACTTTCATGCTCCATTGCAATTATCTGTTTTCTAATTGTGGTTAGTCAGCATTAATGTAAGGGTAGTGTCATTAGTATGTGTGAAATCATCTGGAATTTTTCCAGTGCAATAAATGAACTGTAACTTCTACAGATGCTATCGTCTCTCTTTTAACACCCATGAAAATTCAGTACTGTGTGGTGCTCAGGATGTAAACCACAGACTTTTAATGCCAAATTTATGGGGGGGAGGGGAGGAATCTTGCCCTGCATTCAGACAGCTATTAAACACAATGGTAACAGGCTACTTTAAACTCAATTTGTGTGAGTGTAATAGAGGAATTTTGCAGAAAGCACAAATATACAGTCTGGAAAAATATAACACTGTTCTTAGAGACTAGTAAAAGCATGTGTAGAATCAATGCAACTAGATATTCAAGGACTGAGAACCACAGTTTTACTGTATCCTACCCTGAAGATGGGGGCAGCAGGTCTTGTCCATAATGTTGGTACCTACCTAATAAAGTAAGTGGTGTCATGTCACTGGGAGAACATCAAATCTGACATAACATTATGTGGATGGTCACAATTACAGCCAGTAGCACCAATGAAAGTTTTTAAATGTGAAATACTTTATTCTAAATTAGAAAAAGGTTGAAATGTACTATAATATAAAGACTTAAAACTGTTGACACAGTAATTTAGTGATGTTCTTTTAATTTATATTACTTGGCAACATATTGGCATCAAACTCTGTTCATCCTCAAGCTTGTTGAAAAATATCCAATACAAAATTTTATCAAAACTATGCAATAGCTTCAAAGATACACAAGTAGACAGCTATGACTTCTTATTTATGATCCAACTTCATGCACTTTATAAAAATATATACCTATTATCTCAAAGTAAGTAAATGTACCTGATTGACATCAAAGGTAGCAAGGCAGACAAGATCTCTGGATGACTTCGCTTTCTCTTTGGGCCAGTAGTACAGACCAGAGGCTCGAAGAACAAAATGGTGTTTCTTCCAACCCTTTTTGGAATCTGCCTTTAGGAACAGCGAGCCCTCTACCTCCGGAACACCCACTCCAGTACTTGAGAAGAACTCCTAGACATTACAAACTGGCACTCAGAAATATGGCTGCTATGTTTTAGAAAATATAATTTTTTCACGCTTCGGGTACAAATTTACTGTCACATTATAATTGCTTGCTGAGCCTTACATCCTTGCTCCTTACATTCGCTGACATCTTTTCTACTAATCTGCATATAAGAACAACAGTATAGTGAAGCCTTGGTTATTAATTTTCATGGGATGGAAGGTTGGGTTGGAAAAGCCAGTAAGCCAGTTGTTCAGGGTCTCGTTCATAGCCTATAGCCTAGCTTATAGATGCAAAGTCAGGAAGCTGAATAACTGAAAATTGGCAATGTTTCAGCATAAAACATATTTATAATACAATTTTAATACATAATAAGAAAATGAGTCCTAGAAAATACATCTGAAGACCAAAATATCTGTTGGGAGTTTTTGCCACTTTATGGGATTCAACATTCATCATGTAGACCTAATTAGGCCTAGACTGTTTTCAGTGTTGTAGCAGTAACCCAGCAATGACCCACACTTGGTTCTTAAATTCATGTAAAGTTTGTTCGTGTCAGTTTCTTTTGTGCGTCAGTTATTGTTGCGGTTAGTTAACTGAAGGTTGGATGCACGAGGGTTCACTGCACAGCTTTTGTGAACTGCGCATCACAATGTTTCCTACAAATAAAGTTAAGGGGTAATGAAGCAACATGAAACTAACAAGGAACATAATCTGGTTTTAAAATTATGGGGTACCACCTCACGAAGTAGTCACTTCTGTACATTACTACCACAGGACAATACCAACAGCAGAATCTATGAAAGAATGATTATGAATTTCAGAATAATGAAGAAATGGAGGGGATAAGAAATATATACAAAATTCTGGCTGTAAAAAAAAGAAGAAAAGAGACAACTTTGGAGACCTGGATACAGATGGTAGGATACTATTAAGCTGGTGCTTGAGAAAAAGTACTTATGGATATGAACTGGATTCAATGAGCTGAAGACAAATCCAACAGTATGCTGACATAACATGACAATGAATCTCCAAGGCAGGGAATATCCTGACCAGTTAAGTAATTAAAAACTTTTCTAAGGAACACCCTCCATTATGGTGTTAGCTCCACATTATACAGAAGCTTGAGCCATAAATAACAGATAAGACATGTAAACACATTCACAACCTGGCTGCCATTACAGCAGTGGTGATACAGCCCTCTCAACATCATGGCTGTTACTACAGACCCTCTAGCAATATAGCCTTTTCCCCATCCTGACTGTTACTACAGTACCTCTAGCAATATCGCCCTTGCATGATCATCGTAGTCCATACTGCTGCGGTCAGACTGGCTGAGCAGGAAGTTCTCAGGTGCACAGAACAGCTCAGTTTTGTCTGGTCTCTCCAAAAATAGAAGCTTATTCTTCGAATCTCGAGTCCACATCATTAGATTCTCGACTAGCAGCTCATGGTCTTCATACACTCGTTCTGGCAAGCAACAGTAAAATATAGCACTAATACATCAATTTGTTCAAATACACCACACAATGTTTAGCTTAATTTCAAGGTTTGGTAAGGGCAGACAGTCCTACAGTGTCATCATGTGTTGTCATTCATACAACCCTACACGTCCTATGAGGTGGAAGCAGTTATCTTGGCATTTGAGAAGTGTAGGTATGCCATACCCTCCCCTTCTAGTCCTACTATACATTGCTGCCCATCTGCCACACGTGTCACTGCATCCCAAAAGACCACAACCCTACTCTATAGGCTGGTATAGTGTTAATACTCTGAACTCATATCTAGGTGGTGACCAATATGGATCTTAGCTGGGGCACTAGCTGGGAAAAGACAAGACAACCAATTATGAGCAATGGACAAAGGTACAACAGGAATGCTTGTTAAGAGGACAGAGACTGTCATAACCAACCAACCCTGGAAAAAACATCAGTGAATTATAATGAATAGCAGGCCCAAAAATATATCAGCATTTAAAACTTACCCATATACAGATCTGGCAGATGTTCAACAATGCCCCATTTGGGGTCCATATGGACATGATTCTTGTCAGCAAGGAGGCGCGTCACATAGGCACAAGTCATCTTTTCATCTACCAAGAGGCTTTTTGTGCTGCCATCAGCAGAGAACGCCTTGATGAACAGCTTCTTGACACTTGCTTCCTTCATCTTCTCGAGGGCTATGCGGATCTTCTCTGCTTTGGCACGACTTGCTGCATCCAGCTGCAGTCAGTTATTAGTCATATTAATTGCAGTTGGCAACAGGGCTTCGACCACCAATATCAAAACCCATCGTAAATCTGATCCCATTTTAGATTACCTTCCTTATGAGGAAACAAGCAGGCTTATGAGAATACTGTGATGTTGCGTGCACATGTGTGTGTGTGTCCCACTTGAACTTGTACACCATTTCCCTAACTTTCACAAAACTTGGTACAGACAAACCAACACGGTCCACTCTCAATGCTGGCCTCATGCTGGCTGATGTGAGAATACGGGAGGTGGGAATGGTTTATTTAAAATCGCTGTTATGTACCAAATATTAGGACAATTTAC
>JGI20166J26741_10983336_pt1 | contig 14635 bp, 11 predicted proteins | sample TergutCu122P5_FD_26741 | JGI IMG/M metagenome (IMG submission 26741)
GGAGCGCCGTGTGCGTCGAAAGGCGCCCGCACGGTGTGGGTCAGGGGAAAAGTCCGAGGATACTTTCAGAGCCGGAGACTTACCTATTGACATGCCAGATTCCGAAATTTGAAAAGCTCATCGCCACTATACGCTCCCGCGAAATCAGCGCGTGTGTCATTTTACAGGCGCAAAGCCAGTTGAAGTCGATTTATAAGGACAACGCCGAAACGATAATCGGTAATTGTGACGCAACTTTATTCCTCGGCGGGAAGGAGAAAACGACGCTCAAAGATATGTCCGAATCCCTCGGCAAAGAGACGATTTATCTCCTGAACAACAGCGTCAGCAAGGGAAATTCCCCATCATACAGCCAAAACCAACAAAAACTCGGAAAGGAGCTTATGTCAATCGACGAACTGGCGGTTATGGATGGCGGCAAGTGTATTTTACAGGTTCGCGGGGTCAGACCGTTTCTGTCTGATAAATTCGATATAACGAAACACAAGAATTATCGTTATCTTTCGGACGCGAACAAGAAAAACATCTTCAACATCGAAAAGTTTGTAAGCACCCGCCTTAACGTAAAAGAGGATGAACAATATACGCATTACGAACACGTTGTTGAAGATGGGGAAATACCGCAGGAAGCGTACCATGACTATCAGCAGCCGGACAGCGACCCCCAAGAACATGATTATGACGAAGAAGATTTAACCCCGATTTAATCCCCGCTTTATGCCGCCTTCTCCCAATGTGGAGGGGGCGGCTTTTTTCGTTTACCCCAAAACAAAATTACGAAGGGAGAACCCAACATGAATGAACTTACCATTGTCAGGCGCAACAGCGGCGCGTACATCGACAGCCGCGATGTTGCCGTCTTTATCGGCAAAGACCACAGAAACCTGCTCCGCGATATTCGTGGGTACTGCGAAATCTTGAATAAGTCCAATGAGCTCAGATTTGAGCTTATTAACTTTTTCGTTGAAAGCAGTTACATCGACAGCCGCGGACGCAGGAAATTGTGCTATCTGCTCACCAAACAAGGCTGCGAACTCTGCGCCAACAAACTCTCCGGCGCGAAAGGCGTTCTGTTTACCGCCGCCTACGTTGCCAAATTCAACGAAATGGAAGCCGCCGAACGCGAAGCCGCAATCAAGGCTTATGCCAAACCCCGCCTGAGCGAGTTTAACAGCGCGGTCAAGAACGTGTTAAGCGGAATGTCGCAGGCTCTTATCGCGCCGGACGATGTAATGAAATTCCTCAGCGGCGTATATAACCCGCTCGGCATTAAGGTTTCGGAGGACGGTCATACGCCCTGCTACTACACCGTCACCGACATCGCTCAAGTCAACGGGATTTATTCCGAATCGGGCAGACCGCACAGCCACGCGGTTTCGGCGATTATTTCCAAACTTAATATCCACGAAAGCCAAATGGTCGTTGTTCCCTACGGGCTTGTAGGCGTTACGTTCCGTTATGACATCGACGTTATGTGTGCCGTTGGAGACTGGATAACTAAAAACGGTTATCCGAGCGAAGTGCCGCACCTTAACTTCGATTACCACATCTACTACAAGCGCGATAAAGCGGGGCTTATCAGAGACGGCTTCTTTATCAACCTCTACGATGATGATGACTTCGACGATGCCGACCTTGACGGGTATACCGCAGAAGAACTGGACGCGATGTGCGGAAAGTTCGGTGATTGCGATGACTGCCCCGGTTTTTTGGCCTGCTGTGAAATGGATTAACAGCACAATGTCCAGCAAGAGCCTGACGGCTCTTTTTTATATCACAAAAAATAAAAAGAAAGGACGGGAACATGGTTCCCGACACGGTGAATAATATGGAATTTTTCGCAAGCGCAATCGACGTTTTGAAAACGCTCGTCATCGCCCTCGGTGCCGGTCTTGGCGTATGGGGTATTATCAACCTCTTGGAGGGCTACGGCAACGATAACCCCGGCGCGAAATCACAGGGCATGAAACAGTTAATGGCAGGCGGAGGCGTAGCACTCATCGGCTTCACCCTCGTACCGCTGTTGGCTAACCTGTTTAGCTGAGTTAGCCTATGTTTGGACTATTCGACTCCATCGCCGAATGGTTCAGGGGAATCCTCATCGAGGGGATTATAAGCAATTTCACCGGCTTGTTCGATGAGGTTAATACAAAAGTCGGTGAAATTGCAACACAAGTGGGGCAGACGCCCGCGGGCTGGAACGCGAGCGTCTTTGCCTTAATTCGTACCCTGTCCGAAACGGTGATAATCCCGATAGCGGGAATTATACTGACGTTTGTGCTGTGCTACGAACTCATTTCAATGATAATCGAAAAGAACAATATGCACGATTTCGATACCTTTCAAATCTATAAATGGATATTTAAGACATTTGTAGCCGTGTTCATATTGACCCACACCTTCGATATTGTGATGGGGATTTTCGAGTTGGCACAGCACGTCGTAACCCAAAGCGCGGCGGTAATCGGCAACAACCTTGATATGAACCTCGCGCTGACTCAGCTTGAAGAACAGCTTGCGGCGATGGGTACAGGCGAGTTAATCGGTCTTTATTTAGAATCAGCAATCCTCGGACTCGCCATGAAAGCCATATCGCTCTGCGTATTCATTATCGTATACGGCAGAATGTTGGAAATATATCTGACCTGCTCCATCGCGCCGATACCGTTCTCCACAATGGTAAACCGCGAATGGGGCAACATCGGCAACTCGTACCTTAAATCCCTGTTCGCTTTGGCGTTTCAGGGATTTTTGATTATGGTCTGCGTGGCGATATACGCGATTCTTCTGCAAACCATTACAGCGTCAAGCAACATTCACGCCGCGATATGGGGCTGTGCCGGATATACCGTGCTTCTCTGCTTCACGCTCTTTAAGACGAGCAGTTTAAGCAAGGCAATATTCGGAAGTCACTAACAAAAACAGGCGAAAAACACGCCAATATCAACAAAATAAGGAGGACGAAAACTATGAACAGCACAGTAAAATTAGACGTTCGGGTGTACCCGATAGAAGAACCGAAAGGCTCAACCGTCGCGTTCGCCAACGTGGGGATTGACGATATGCTCGCAATCAGCGGCATCCGTATTGTCAGCGGCGAGAAAGGCAATTTCGTAGCCATGCCCCAAACACAGGACAAGGAGGGCAACTATCACGATGTAGCCGCTCCCGTAAACGGCGAATTGCGTAAGGAACTCAACAAAGCCGTACTCGCCGAATACAAGGCGGTATGCAATGAGGAAAGCATCGGGCAGTTTGCCGCGGAGGTAGACATTGAGCGGCAGGGCAAACTTGATGTCAAGGTATTCCCGCTGAAAGACCCTAAAGGCGCGACGATGGCGTTTGCCAATATCACTGTCGATAACCTCGCCTTTATAAGCGGCGCCCGCGTTGTCAGCGGTGAAAAAGGCAATTTTGTTGCCATGCCGCAGTCGAAAGACAAAGAGGGCAACTATCACGACATAGCGTTCCCGATAAACGGCGATTTGCGTAAAGAAATCAATAAGGTCGTACTCGCCGAATATGACAAGGCGCAGAACCGCTCCGCCGACCGGGGGAACCGTTTCAGCGACAGGCTCGCCGAGGGCGCGCAAAAATCGGCGCAGTACACCAAACCCGCCGGAGCGGTGGCGAAAGGCGCGCCGGGATTGGGGGATTAAAATATGGCGTTTGTGAATGTACCGAAAGACCTTGATAAGGTCAAAACCAAAGTCGCGCTGAACATGACGAAACGCCAAATCATCTGTTTCGGCACGGCGGCTCTCATAGGGATTCCGGTCTACATTTTCACTCGCGGGGCAATCGGAAATTCAGCGGCGACATTACTGATGATAGCGGTAATGTTTCCGCTGTTTTTTCTTGGGATATACGAGAAGGACGGCATACCCGCCGAGAAAATCCTGCGTAACGTAATCCGCACCCGCTTCGCGTGGCCGGGCAAACGGCCGTATAAGACCGAAAATCTCTATGAAATACTGGAAAAGGAGGGGAAAGACCTTGCAACCCAAAACAAAACAACAACAAAAACGCCTGTCACAAAACGTGCAACAGGCCAAGTCAAACCAAGAGGACGCAAAAAAGTACGCAAAAAATAGAGCGCAAGCCAAGCCGCCGCCCAAATCAAAAACGGGCGGCGGTTTTTTTGACCGGCTTTTTGGCGGCAAGCCTCCACAGACAGCGCAGCAGTCCATTCCCTACCGCGAAATGTACCGCGACGGAATATGCCGCGTGAACGACAAGCTGTACACCAAGACAATCGCGTTCGGGGACATCAACTACCACTTAGCGCAGAACGAGGATAAGACTACGATTTTTGAGGGCTGGTGTGATTTCCTCAACTATTTCGACAGTTCAATCACCGTTCAGATTTCCGCTATAAACCAATACGCCAACGCCGAGGAACTGCGGAACTTAATCAATATTCCCGACATGGACGATGGGCAGGAAGAAATACGGGATGAATACCGTGATTTTATCCAAAGTCAGCAGGCCAAAGGCAACAACGGCTTGAAAAAAACCAAGTTCGTCACGTTCGGGATAGAAGCGGATAACTTCAAAGCGGCGAAGCTCCGCATTGAGCGCGTAGAAGCGGATATTCTAAGCAACTACAAAACACTCGGAGTGCCGGCGCGTTCATTGACGGGCGCGGAGCGGCTCGAAGTCATACACGGACAGCTTCACCCGGACGGTATGGAGAAATTCCGCTTCGATTGGAAAGACCGCGTGAGGACAGGGCTTTCAACAAAGGATTATATCGCCCCGACCTCATTTGACTTCCGTGACGGCAAAACATTCCGCATGGGCGAGCATTACGGCGCGGTGTCGCATTTGCAAATCCTCGCGCCGGAGCTTACCGACAGGATGCTTGCGGATTTCCTCGACATCGACGCGCCTGTGACCGTATCGCTTCATATTAAAAGCATCGACCAATCGGAGGCGATAAAAACGGTCAAACGCAAGCTCTCCGACCTTGACGCTATGAAGATACAGGAACAGAAAAAGGCGGTAAGGAGCGGGTACGACATGGATATAATTCCAACCGACCTCGCTACTTATGGCAATGAAGCCAAGACCCTGCTCGAAGATTTACAGAGCCGCAACGAGCGAATGTTCCTCGTTACGATTATCGTACTGAATACGGCGAAGAAGAAATCTAAACTCGATAACGATGTGTTCGCAACGGCAGGCGTGGCGCAAAAATACAACTGCGCCTTAAAGCGTCTTGACTTCTTACAGGAGCAGGGCTTTATGTCCTCTCTCCCCCTCGGCTTGAATCAAATCGAAATCAAACGGGGGCTTACGACGAGTTCAGTCGCTATCTTCGTGCCGTTTACCACCTGTGAATTGTTCCAAACAGGCGAAGCCATGTATTACGGCTTAAACGCCCTGTCAAACAACCTCATAATGGCAAATAGAAAGCATCTAAAGAACCCAAACGGCCTTTTCTTAGGCACCCCCGGCTCCGGCAAATCATTCGCCGCAAAGCGTGAAATCCTCAATGTTTTTCTGCTTACAAACGACGATATTATTATTTCAGACCCGGAATCGGAGTATTTTCCGCTTGTTAAAAAGCTCGGCGGTCAGGTTATCAAGCTGTCGCCCAATTCGGCGCAGTACATCAACCCCCTTGATATTAACCCCGATTACAACGATGAGGACGACCCGCTTACATTAAAGAGCGACTTCATTCTTTCGCTGTGCGAGTTAATTGTCGGCGGTAAGTCCGGGCTTGAACCCGTAGAAAAGACCATCATCGACCGTTGCGTCCGTCTTGTCTACCGCGATTACCTTGCCAACCCCGACCCGGCAAAAATGCCGATGCTCCAAGATTTATACGAATTGCTCCGCAAGCAAGCCGAGCCGGAAGCGCAAAGGATAGCCACTTCCCTTGAAATCTATGTCACGGGCAGCCTGAACGTGTTCAACCACCGTACCAATGTGGAACTCAATAACCGTATCGTCTGTTATGACATCAAGGAACTCGGAAAACAGCTTAAAAAGCTCGGTATGCTGATACTCCAAGACCAAGTATGGGGCAGAGTCACCGCCAACCGCGCCGCTAAGAAAACGACGTGGTTTTATCAGGACGAGTTCCACTTGCTTCTCAAAGAGGAACAAACGGCGGCTTATAGCGTGGAGATTTGGAAACGCTTCCGAAAATGGGGCGGGATTCCGAGCGCGCTGACGCAGAACGTCAAGGATTTACTGGCTTCAAGGGAAATAGAAAATATTTTTGAAAACAGCGACTTCATCCTGATGCTCAACCAAGCGCAGGGCGACCGGCAGATACTCGCGAAGCAACTCGGCATATCGCCGCATCAGCTTTCATACGTTACACACTCAAACGCCGGCGAGGGCTTGCTTTTCTACGGCAACGTCATAATCCCATTCTCCGACCATTATCCCAAAGATACGGTTTCGTACAGGATAATGACAAGTAAGCCATCGGAGGCGGTGACGACATGAGCATCGCCCTCGGTTCGCTGTTTGACGGCATAGGGGCTTTTCCCTATGCCGCTTCTTTTTTTGGGATAACGCCGCTTTGGGCGAGTGAAATTCTGCCGAACTCAATCTCAATCGCCAAACGCCATTTTCCCGAAATGGAGCATCTTGGCGACATCACGAAAATTGACGGCGGTAAAATCCCCCCGGTCGATGTGGTTTGTTTCGGGAGTCCGTGCCAGTCGTTCAGCGTAGCGGGGCCTCGAACCTCATTCGACGGAAAATCGGGGCTTTTCTTTGAAGCAATCAGAATAATACAAGAAATGAGGTGCGCCACCAATGGCAACTACCCGAAAATCGCAATCTTTGAGAACGTCCCCGGAGTCCTTAATATTGACGGAGGGCGTAGTTATAAAACCATTATCGAAGCGTTCTGTGAAACCGAAGTTCCAATGCCTACTTCCGGCAGATGGGCAAACGCCGGAATGGTACGAGGGGGAAGCGTTGATTTCGCTTGGGTCTGCAAAGACGCCCAACATTACCATGTGCCACAGCGAAGAAAGCGTTTGTTTGCTGTCGCAGATTTTACAGGACAACGCGCCGCGGAAATACTCTTTATCCCCCAAAGCCTGCAAGGGTATTTTGCGGCGCGCGAACGCTCGCGGCAAAGCACTCCCGCCAATTCTCAATGCGGCGTTGGAAGCGAGGGCTGCGGAGGGCTGACCGCAATATTCATGGCAGGGCAAGCAAAAAACGCCCGCAGCATCGCTTATAGCGAAACACTCTCGCCGACGTTGAAAGGTTCGCCGAGCGGATTGAACCAAACTCCCTGCATTATCGAGCCGCAACTTGCTCGTACACTTACGGCACGGCACGATTCAAGCCCTTGTGTAGACAGGGGGCAGAATATTGTCGCCTTTGCTCAAAATCAACGGAACGAAGTGCGCGACTTGAGCGATGTGGCGGGATGTCTTGCCGCAGAGCCGGGAGTAAAACAACAAACCTACATCGTACACCCGGATATAACGGGTACGACTTGCGGCTCCGGCGCGGGAACATCACGCACAGCGGGTAACTGCAATGAAACCGATTTAACGGTTGCCTACTGTTTACAAGGCAACATGATAGGACGCGCAGACGAACACGGGCCACAGGGAAGCGGCGTGAACAAAGAATTATGCTTTTCCATTACCGCCGCAGACCGTCACTGTGTCGCCGCCGTGGATTGCCGCAACCTCAATGAAAACAGCGAAGTAAGCGGCACATTACAATCCAAAAGCAACGGCGGGTACTCCTTGAACTATCAAAATCCCGTCCGCATGGGTTATGTCATTCGCCGCCTTACCCCAACGGAGTGTGAGCGGCTTATGGCGTTTGATGACGGTTATACCGCCTACGGTCACGACGGCAAAGAAATGAGCGACTCGGCGCGGTATCAGATGTTGGGTAACAGCATCGTGGTCAACGTCCTTTCCTATATCATGCAAAATGTCGCGGAATATCTCGGAAAGGAGGAAAACGTCAAATGAACGAAAACAACAACAATGCTTCGCCGCCCCTTATGGAAAACGAGTATGTACAACAGCTTTTCAGCGTTTTACAGGAAAACGGGCGCGATACATCGGGGCTGTCCGCGCTGCTCGGTCATGTCAGCGAAATGGAAAACTTCGTAAAACGCGCCGAGGACAAAATCGCGGATATGAAATCACAGCTTGCGGAAATGAAGGAAATTCAGAACCATCCCGTCAAAACCGCGCTCCAAAACGCGATTAAATCCCTTGAACAAAAGGTAGCGGAAGTCAAAGAACGGCTCTCGGAGTTGAAACATAACATCGTCGAGGGTTGTAAAAACGCCGTTACCGCGTTTAAGGAGAAAGGCATCGCCGCTCTGGATAATCTCGCGTCCTTCTTCCGCATTAAAAGCGCGTTGAAAGCGATTGATAAGAGTGCGGAGAAATGCGTCAAACAATGCGATAAGGCAGTCTCTGATATTAACGGCTTTGCGGCGAATTACCACGAAGCCGGGAGAGCCATAAAGAATATGGGGCTTATCCTTATCGGCCGCGAACCCGTTGACGTAAAAAAGGAAAACGGCAAACTGGCAAAAGCGTTATGCGCGCCCGCTAAAGCGGAAAAAGCCTGTTGGCTCGGTATTCGTAAGCAAGTCGGTAAGGCGGTAGCCGCTCTTGACGGATTGGAAGAACGGCAGGCGGCAAGGAAACAGGAAAGACAATCCGAACGCGCCGAAAAACCCGATATGCTTGCCAAAATCTCTAAAAACAAGGAGCGCGTCGAGCGTGAAAAACTCGAACTTCCGACCCCCGACCGCGTTAAGACGAAAGAGGCGGCGATATGAGCAGAAAACAGAAATTAAAGGCGCGTAACAGGATTACCCGCAAAATGACCCGCGACGGGGTTGTCGAGCAAAATATCAAGACCGGCGAGGATATTCGCATTAGCAAGCGCGAGGTTGAACTGGATTTGCGCGGCGGCAATCCGAAAAGTGAATCCTTTTATCAACTTGATAAAAGGGGCAATACTCCCCGCGATTCCGGCGATAAAAAGAAAAACAAAAACCGCCGAGCCGCCGAGCGAGCTAAAGATGTTGAAACGGCTGTATTACCGGACACTCAACCGAGTATTATTTCCGACACGGCCACTTTGCCGGATGCTCAACCGGGCATAATTTCCGATACGCCAAAACAGCCGGATATATCAGCGGATTTTCAACATACGCAAGACGCTGTTCAAGCGGAGTCACAGGAGCGCGGAGCTGTCCGACCGGAGCAATCGGTAAAACCTACGGACACAAAACCTGTGCGCGAGCGGCAGGTTTATCAGAAAACGCCGCCGCCAAAGGCAAAGCCCCCTCCAGTTAAAAGCGGCACACCGGATTCGCGTTCCGCGCTGAAGCATGAGGATAATAGCCCGCTTCAATTTAATAGGGAAGAACCTGTTACGCCGCTGACCCCGAACAAACGCAAAAAAACACAGCGGCGCAATATAACGGAGCCTCAAAAACCGGAATATTCCGCAAGGGCAGACCCGATAACAGGCGAAACCGTAGTGATACCGCCGATTATCGTGAACACCGTTATACCAACGGACAAAAAAAGCGAGATACCGCCGCCGTTAAAGCATGAGAAACGAGACAGGCTTCGTTTTGAACCAAGCGACACGGAAACGCAACCGCTAAATAAGAAAAAGCCTGCGGTAATCCAAACGGCACAGTCAACTGCGGAAACTGCAAAAACAGCGGTTAATGAATCACCCGCTGTTGATTCACCCGCCGCCGAAAATCGGCAAGGCACGTCGGTATCTCCCGTTGAAACACCGGAGCGACCAGATAGCGGAAACAATACACTCAAACACGATAAACCTGACACTCCGCTCCAATCAGAACCAAACACACCGCTTCACGCGGATAATAACGGCTCACAGCTTCAAACGGATAAGCCGGACACGACGCTTAAACCCGATAAACCCGGCAAACTGCAATTTACATCAGACGAAGCCGCCCCTGCCGTATTAACCCGCGGGCAGATTAAACAGGGGCGAAAACTCGAACGGGCGCAAGCGCAGGCCGACAGAGCCGTAACGAAGCTCGAAAAAGCCAAAGGCAAGCTGCCCTCTAAGAAAAAAATCCGCACTAAAACCGTTCTCAATGAGGAAACGGGCAAGGCGAAGCGTAAATTGTGTTTCGAGAACGAAGTCAAACCACAGGGCGAACACTTAAAGGGCGCAAAGCCGCTCAGACCCATTAAGACGGTAAGCAATTCCGCGCTGATGTTCGCGCACGGTAAGGTATTCCAAGTGGAGCATGAGAATGTCGGCGTAAAAGCGGCTCACCGCGCCGAAATGGTCGCGGAGGCCGGTGTTCGTTCCGCGCTTCATTTCCGCAAGACCGCGCCATACCGAAAGGTTGCGAAGTTGGAACGGTTGACGCAAAAAAAGTCCATCAAACTTTCCTATCAAAAGGCTCTTGCCGAAAATCCCAAACTGCGGAGCAATGTTTTCTCACGGATGATGCAAAAGCGGAAAATCAAAAAGCAATACGCCAAAGCCGCCCGTGAAGCGCAGAAAACGGCAAGCCGCGCCAAAAAAGCGGGCGCAACCGTTGGCAAAGGGATTAAAGCAGTTGGAAGGCTTCTTATCAAAAATCCGAAGGTGCTGCTTGTTCTTATCTTGGTTTCACTCTTGCTGTTTATGATTATGACGCTCTTTACCATGTGCGCCAGTATCGGCAGCGGCGGCTTAGGCGGCATACTCACAGCTTCCTATCTCGCGGAGGACGCTGACATTGACCAAGCATCCATCGCGTATACCGAATGGGAAACGGATTTGCGGATACGGATTGGGAACACCGAAACCGAAATGCCGGGGTATGACGAGTACCGCTACAACATCGGCGAAATCAGCCATAACCCGTTTGAGTTAATGGCGTACCTGACCGTTTTGTATCAGAACTTCCCCTTTGACGCTATATCAGCCGACTTACTCTCCCTTTTCAACGAACAGTACACATTGACCCATACCCCAAGCGTGGAAACCCGCTATCGCACGGTCACGGTGACAGACCCGGCAACGGGAGAATTTTCTGAGGAACTTGAAGCCTATGACTGGCACGTCCTTACGGTAACGCTGACATCGCGTTCGTTGACGGAAGTAATCGTATCACGGTTAAGCGGCGAGCAATTCGCTCATTATGCCTTGCTCTTACAAACCAAAGGCGCAAGGCAGTATGTCGGAAACCCCTTCGGATTTGATTGGCTCCCATACGTTTCAAGTTATTACGGCTACCGAATCCATCCGATTAGCGGCGTAAAAGACCTGCATCGCGGCATCGACATCGGTATCGCGGCGGGAACGCCTATTTTATCGGCACAGGACGGCACGGTCACATTCGCGGGAAGTTCAGGCGGCTACGGCAACGTGGTCATCATCGAAAACGACAAGGGCATCGTGACGAAATACGCTCACTGCGATACCATCCTCGTTACCGTAGGTCAACCCGTGAAAATGGGCGATACCATCGCAACGGTCGGCAGTACAGGCAGTTCAACGGGGCCTCATCTTCATTTTGAAGTGCTGAAAGACGGGCAATATCTAAACCCGCTCTTTTTTGCGGACACGGGGAGCTTTGCCCTCACGCCTCTTTACGGTTTCGCCGGCGCGCCGATGGGCGATGGTACATTTGCCGCGATGATTGCCGAAGCGGAAAAATTCCTTGGATTTCCTTATGTGTGGGGCGGCAGCAGTCCGGCAACGAGCTTTGACTGCTCCGGCTTCGTTTCTTGGGTAATCAATCAGTCCGGTGTCGCAAGCATAGGACGGCAGACAGCGCAAGGCTTATTCAACCTCAGCAACCCCGTTTTACCCGCCGAAGCCCGACCGGGCGACCTTATTTTCTTCCACTCGACATACTCTGCGCCGCACCCTGTAACCCATGTCGGCATATATGTCGGGGGCAATCCGCGACGTATGATTCATGCCGGAAACCCAATCAGCTATGTTTCCATTGACACACCATACTGGCAAAATCATTTCTACGCTTTTGGGCGTATAGCAAGCGATTAAGGAGGGGCATTATGGAAAATATCTCCAACGCAAAAATCGAAAAACTCAAAGCAGATATTGCAAAGAGCAAAGTGAGAATCGCGGAATACCAAGCAAAACTCAAAGAGCAGGAGAAACTGCTCGTCACGCTTGAAGATTTGGAGATTGTCGCAAGATTCCGAAGTCAAAGCGGCAACGAGGATTTAGCGGCAAAGCTCCGAAACAACAGGCAACATGAACCCGCAGCCGTCATAAGGGACGGCGCGGTAAAAAAAGAAAAGGAGGAAGCGTTAAATGACAACATTCAAACAGAATAGGCGGCATTTGCTAATCGCGCTTATGTTTATCATAGGCGCGATTCTTTTTGCGGGAACGACCGTGTATGCCGCCGCGGAATCCCCGCCCGATACGCCACTGACCATCAGAGAAGTATGGCTGACGGGCGACACGCTCCATATTTCCGTCGCGGACGGCGGCGAGGGGCAGAAATTTGAATTGAATTTGCGTACCTACGCCATGCCGGGTGACGAATATGTCACCATACAGGCTACGGACGAAAGCGGGCGCACATCAAATTCAATCACCTTCAAAAACCCGTATTATGTGCAAAACGCAGAACCGCCTGCAAACAGTAGCGGAAACACGGAGGGTAATCAAAGCGAATCGGCTGTGCCGAGCGGCTTGAACCCTTTTACACCGGACGGCACAGGCACGGTCGTTGACAACGCCATGAGCGGCGACGGCAAAGAGTTCTTTACGGTATCAACAGAGGACGGCAACACTTTTTATTTGATAGTTGACCGCCAAAGGAACACCGATAATGTCTACTTGCTGAACGCCGTTACCGAGCATGATTTAATGTCGCTTGCCAAGCCCGGCGACGGCATGAATGTGAGCGCGATACCACAACCCCCGGTTGCTACGCCCACGACTCCCGAACCGCCCGCAATGCCCGAACCTACTCCCGCTCCTGCTCCTTCGCAGAGCGGCGGCAATACGGGGATGCTTGCGTTTATAGGAATTGCGGCACTCGTTTTCGGCGCGGCAGCATATTATTTCAAAATCGTGCGCCCCAAGAAAGACGGCGCGGTGTCCGACTTTGAGCCCGATGATTTCGAGGACGAAGAATTTGACGTATCGGACGATGGCGAGGACGGTGATGACGAATGAAAAAGTTAATGATAATGCTTGCGTTTGTTTGTCTGTTCGCCGTTTTAAGCCCTGTCACACAAGTTTTTGCGGCTGACGCACAGCCAAACAACGTCACCATAACCGTTGTATTGCCGGGGCAAGCTCCCGAACTGCCCGAAGAACCCATTCCGACTCCTGTTCCTGTTCCGGTAATCAATATGTACCCCGTTGACGTAAGGGAAGTCCGCGAGAATGGCGGCAGGCAGATTATCAAAGTCTACGAGCTGACCGCCTTAGAAAATCCCGCCAATATACCCCGCGAAAGTTTTGAGCGCAGCGGCTGGATGTATACGCTCACGGATATATTGAAACGTGAAACGGCGAACGCCGAAACAAGGGCGCATACCGAAACGGTCACTTTGAACACCGATACAAAGGAACTGGCGCAGATATTGGGCTTGCTCGCTCCGACAATAGAGTACACGTCGGAAGATGATTTTGTCGGGCTTCTTTATCTTGATGTTTCAAGTATAAAGGTAGAAACGGCGGGAACAAGAACCACAAGCCACACCATGACCGTAACGCGGGAATACCCGCGCCTGTCAAGCACCGACACATCCAACGTGCCGAAAACCGTTACGGACAGAGGCACGACGTATCATCTTGCGAGCGTGGATTGGAAAGTCGGCAACTATTCGACGGTGGATTATACGCAGATAGCCGATTATTACACGGCTGTCGCCACTTACACCGCCACGGGAACCACCACAAGGGTTACAGGCTATGTCACCACCGCCGAATATACGGGAACACTCGCGAGATTATCACAGGGAAAAACGATTTATACGGCGTTCTTTCTCGGTGAGGAAATCCGTACTCCGTTAGAGATTACGGAGCTTCCTAAAGCCGAGCCTCCCGTTGAAGAACCTTGTGATACCGAACCGGAATCTGCGGAAGAACCGGCAGAGGAAGCTCCCGCGGACGAACCCGAACAGGAAACAGACGGCGAAAACAAATCCGGCTTCGCGTGGTTTGTCATAATCCCATGCTTGGGAATATTGGCAGGCGGCGCGTATTATTTTATTAAACTTGGAAAGGGGAAAAAACATAATGAAAAAACTCATAACTCTGATTCTGTCGCTGACGATGATGGCGGCGATAACTGTTCCTGCTCTGGCGGCTGATTACCGCTTTGAAAGCGGTAACAGCACTCTTGGAGGCTTCGGAACATCGACCTCTACGGATAACCCCGTAAGACCCGACCCGATGAACGACAACACCCGCCGTAACAAGGACGCGGCTTTCATGCCGCCGCCTTTCGGCATCTTCTCCGGCGATATTCCCACGAACCCATCAAGCCCATACCATGACAATCTGCCGCAGAGCGGGTTTATCCCTGTTAATCAGAATTTGCCGCCCATCGGCAATGAGGATTACGCGCCGGGGAGCAGTAACGTATCAACGGGCTTCCTGCCTGCCGCTTCGCAGACTTCATCGGCAAACACCG
>JGI20166J26741_10984447_pt1 | contig 14633 bp, 8 predicted proteins | sample TergutCu122P5_FD_26741 | JGI IMG/M metagenome (IMG submission 26741)
ATCAGTGACTGTTTTCAGGCAGTCGACCCACATCACTATTGAAATAGACAGTGAATGCACTTGGTTAGACATCCTCACAGTTCAGAAATGTCAGCTGCACCGCTTTCAGTTCAGGTCGGCTCAGCTTGCAATGTGAATAGTCACTCCCTCGGCTCGGTTCTGCTCGGTCCGGTCAGGTTCGGTTCGGCTCGGCTCGGCCTGCAGTGTGAATGAGCCCTATCACAAGATCTTTATTATAGTGGCATACTGATTTAAGATTTCGTCTATGAGCATTATGTAAGTACTCTTGAATTGTTTTTAAGTTCTGTCTAGGTACATTACGTACATATTCACTGAGTGTATATTCTGAGCTGATCACATTTCCTTGTATAAACTTGATTTGTCTTATTTATGTATTATAATCAATCATTATTATATGTATCTTATTTTCGAGACTCATTTTGTACTGTGCCTGTTGTTATCTAATGACAAGTTCTATATCCACTTTGGTGGATCTCTGCAATACTAAATATATTATTATTATTATTGAGAAATTACTACTGGTCAGCTTCATGCTCTGGCTGGTATATCTTCAGAAAAGGGTTCCTGGTACCTCTTCCAAAAATAGTTGTGTGAGCACCAGAGCTGGTCTGGCTGAAGTGGTAAGGAACAAATTTCCTTTCACAACCACACCCCAAGTTTCAAGCATCCAACCAATGGCCAATTATTTGATAACTGACAATCATGGCATAAAAAACCAGAAAGTTCAACACAAAGGCCATACCTGATTCTCCTGGCCAGTTCTACACAGTCAGTAAACACTTCTGGATTTGAGGTTCCATGAAAATGTTATTTATTGCTGAGATATTCAAAGGGCTGAGAAAAATGTGAGAAATAAAGAGGACTGACACTCTTCAATGGGTGACTGGGATTGGAGCCATTACTGCTAACTGCAAAAGGCTAGAACTTGTAAACAAGTTCAACAGAAAGACATGCAATGACAGCACCGAGTCTCAGTAATCACAGTTAACTTGGGCCAATAAAACTGCCATGAATATCAGAAAGCATTTCACTGTACAATGCCTACTTGGTTGAAAGAAATTAGGAAATGTCAGTAAAAAATACAAAATAACCTCAATAAGCACAAACAACAAGAGAATATTTCCACTGGACCACAAACACTTTCTTGATGCACAAAATACATTAAATTATTAAACAATTCATTCTATAAGATATAAAAGCAATGAATCTCACTTTCTGAAAGACAGCTGAGGGATCTTTGCTATAGCAGGAGGGTGGGGAAAACCGACTGGACAACCGAGGGAACTCGCTGGAACCAGTCGCAAAAGTGGAAATAAACACATTAAACTGGGCAAACAGGGAAGCTCAAAACCCTCAACATCAAGGTTCATACACATCAAGATTCTACTGAATTCAGTCCAGTCATGCAGGTACAACTAATTGCACAGAGCTTGCAGCCTTCATCTGACTGGATGCATACACACCGAAAGTGGTGTTTTCAGAGGCCCAAAGACAGAAGGAGTGCAGAGACAGAGCTCCCTGTTGATACCAGAAGACAGCAGAACAGTGGCCACTGTCAGAATTTCCTCTGCATGCTGGCACGCTCCCAGTCCAGTCAGCTGTGACACTAACTGGTAGGCTCATTACTATTAAACCCTCCAATACTCAACATTATTATTTCAAAGATACACAAAATGAAATTATAATCAAAACTACACTCTTCTCTAATAGCAAATTTATTGGTTCTGAAAAGTAGGTGTCAAATATAATTCACATATCACTTATATACATTAAACATTTCATAATTATGAACAATTATAGTGTTTCATAATTTTTGCATACTATGTTCAACATAGCCATACCTCTTCTGACATAAATTGCACTAGCACATCCATGCAAACTAGTACGTATAATTCACAGTTAGCCATAATAAGATGTTACATTACCAGTGGCACAGCCTAGAAAGTGGTATTTAACAAAAACACGGCCAACTTTTAGTACATGCTTTGGCCCATGAAGATTTTTGCCATGTTTGTCATATTTAAAAGAAGTATTAGTTTTACAAGGCATGCTTCTCTTGTGCAAAATACCAAAGCACAGCCACCATATGGTACAGGGTATCTCTAATCATACTGGACAGATTTTGTTTAGAAGTATCTATTGAAGCAATATAAAAGCTTACATGGAAATGTGTTGCCAGGGAGAATTCAGCAGCACAAAATTCATTCAACACCACATTTCTTTTAAAATGCAGAAAATCATTACAGTTCAATTCACCAATTACAGTACATGCCTTTTACATTTCTTACAAGCAACTACCCAACACAAAAGGACATCAGTGCTATGATACTTATAAGTAATATTTTCCCATACAGTAACAAAAATACTCGTGGTCTGTTGATTCACATCTCACATTATGGTAACATCAAAGGTAAAGTTCCCCTTAAAACCTGCCATGAAGGCATACAGGAAGTACAGGTACAGCTCTACTCTTTCTTTAACCTCAGTGCTGGATAGGGGTGGGTGGTTAACACGAAGCTCCGGTCACTTTAACCCCAGAATAACCTGGTACCCATTGCATGGGAAGCTGGGTGAGCCCCAGGGCCGGTCTGGACAAGTGCAGAAAATCTCACCCCCACTGGGATTCGATCCCCAGACCCATAAAGCATGTAGCAAGTCACTGTACCGACTGAGCTACCCCAGATCTCATAGTAACATCACAACCAATCACAAACACCAGCCCTCCATGGTCGAACATGTCTGATCACATAAGATTACTTCTACACTAAATTACTGAACTGCATGTTTAGTGGCAACTCAGCTGGGAGTAACACATGTACATTCATTTTACTGAAGGAATATGAATACTACACTTATGCAAGGGGCCCATTCCACAAACAATTATGTAACTCAACTTTTGTTATGTCAGACCTTGACCCATCATCCATCAAACATGTGTGTGTGTGTGTATATATATATATATATACACACACACACACACACACATAATTTTAGAACACAACATAACCCCCAGACACAGCAAACACATTTGAGAGCATAAGAGACATTTGCAAAAAATTCAGATGGTGGATCTGTAGCTAAATTCAAGTTACTTTCCACCTCTGCAGTTCTTAAGACAGGGTACATTAGTGCGTTGCAATCCAGCAGTTCATATGTGTATAATTTCTACAAAACATCCCCAATAACGAAATTTACATTCCAAGTGTAACATAATATTTACACACATTAAATTCCTTTAGATGTGATTAATGGAAAAGTACATGTACGTTCAAGTTTGTGAAAGTCAAGACTTATGTTACCTGGGGGGCACTCTGTAGCTGACATTTGGTGTCACTATTACAGATTACAACATTGGTCAATATTTCAGGCTTTGACTGTAGTTCAGCATTAATACAGACACAGTCTGTTTTCAGATGTAATTTCCAGATTCAAAAAAGCCTTACCGTCTCCATCATTAGGATCCAAGTCACTACATAATGGCCTCTGCCTGAACTCCACATCCCCAGGATGTTCAGTGCCATCACTCTCAACCATTATAGTCACCTAACCTTGCAAAACCTAGTGGTAAGTAAATGTACCTGATGCCTGATACATCTAACACACCCCTATGGATGTTGCACAATCAATTCTAAACCATCAAAAGAAAAATTCCAATTCATCCCCCATACATTCACTGTCATCTTTGCATTTAGCTATTTTTCACCAACTTTTAGGCATTCTTTAAGAACTAAAACGAGGATGTCTATGTCCACCAAATGTCTATGTGTACCGCATGTCTATCAGCCCATCTGTAAACTTGTATCAGCAACTACACTGTTTGTTGAAGTTCTAAGAAATTCAGTCAAGGAGTTCTTCATGAACACCATCCAGCAGGTGTGAGTTCTGCAATATGCAGTTCAGTGTCCATCCCACTTTCCTTAAGGGCATAAACGGATTTATATCCATCCTTTTATTGTCTCATTTGGCTAAAATTCAGTATTCTGCTCAAAATGCTGTTGAGCATTTGTGTGTTCACACAAATCAGTGTTGTGCAGGCCATACTTTTCATATGGGCCAACACAAAACTATGTTTACTCATATACCACAAAACCAAATGAAATTTTGAAAGTAAATAATGCCTCGGTACACTCAGCAAATTATGTCACAGAGTACACCATTTGCAAACTTCTTTTTCTTCTTTCAGGCTCCCTGCATTTTTCCCTTCATTCCAGACATCTTACCAATCTGCACCCCCCCCAAGAAACAGAACAGCTCTTTCAAATCAATTCTCCTGCCTCAACTAACTTCCACTGCCTATCAGATGAGCAGCAGTGTCTCAGTGTCTCACCAACCCACATAACTGTGCCATAAACATCAACAGGTACAACTGGGCAGTCACTTTGTCCTGAGGATGGAGAATCTCTAGAACATTATGTTACTATTATTTAAAACATGTAGTCTTATATGATACTGATATAAACATTGCAAATGATCCACTGTACCGTATTATAACGCAATGCATGTGCAGTACCTTTGACCTACCCATGAAGGCATCTGACAGTTTTGTAACATTTGTGTTCTTTTACATGAAAATTCATGCTTGTGTATTTGACGAATGGTCTGATGATGGCTTGCACAAGCCAAAAAACCCATAAACATTTAAATAAATTTAATGTTCATTCCATAATTCATGGTAATGAAATGAGCAACACATTTACAAAGAACAGCAGTACTGCAGCCTACACAAACATACTGGCATCACCCAAACAGATACACTAACAACACTCGTCACTCTTACGTACCAAAATACCAGTCAGTGACAGTTCAAATCGGTAACACAGTAATAATGAGCAGCACATATTATATCCATAAAATATCTATTATACTCACAAGTTGTTCAAATGTATCCTTTTGCACTGAATCATCTCAAAATATGTCAGTGACAAGGCTATATTTAAAGGTGTGCAACAAATTTATTTACATCTTAAAATCAGTGTCCAACGAAGACAATAATGTTTATAGAGTTAATACCCTATATACCATAACTAGCATACTACATAAAAACAATGCCTACAGGAGAACAACAAAGACAGCTATCACTCACAACCTTCTGACAGTTCAATGTGCAGCAGTGAGTCACTCTTGTGCTCAACACTCAGAGAGGGAGATCTACATTGACTGCTATGATCACAATGTGAATCCTGCTTCCCCTGTCTAAATAATACAAAAACATGGACAAATTCACATACATTATAGGATCTGAGGTTCTCACAGCAGGGTCACTCAGGATTTCAAATCTTCTCTGATACGATGCTGTGTCTCATGGTGGATGCTTTCTGACACCTGGAACATCACACTTCCCTCACACTCAAGGGTAATCAGTCCACAGATTGATAGACTGCGCGACTCTGCAGATGAAGGAAACATAAACCTTCATCAGAACTTTAGACTCTACTGATCCTGCAACACAGCATCACATCCAGGAAGACTTAAATCCTCTGACCACATACATTAGTCAGTTCCATTTTACACAGCTATTACTTATCTAGTCAGGATTAAGTATCACAATTCCAGTTATTCTTTTTCAACTCAGTATCTATAATAAATACGTATGTAAATGTAGTGTTCCCCAACTTACATGGTAACTGCTGCATCCTCAAAATTAAAAAGCTAATGATGACATTCAGCAGTTCTTGTGCCTGTAATTAAAATTTATTAGATTTTTTAGTTTTAAGCTTATTTATGAAAGGAAAATCAGCCTCACAAAAAAAAGCTTTGCTGGTGTGTGTGTGTGTGCGCGTGTGAATATGCGTCTGTGCATGCATGTCACTGGAAAGTTTGAAGCTTCTTCACCAATCTCCCCACTCTTGTGTTAATCAGAAAAATAGTTTTGGAATTAACAGCACGTGTGTGTGTGTGTGTTTTGCTCCCTATGAGTGACACCAAATGCAGTTCATAAACCTCTAGTGGTCATAGAGATTCATCAAGGGATTTGCTGGGAAGAAGAATGTGTACTGGCAGAACTGTCATCTGTACATTCACAAAACAATAAATGTACTGCTGATAGTCACTTTTCTTGGTCTAATACACATGCATCACCTGTATATGTAACTTGCAATAACAGCTTGTTTCCATTCAAATAATGGAAAATTGTTTGTGGAAATTTAGTAGTGACATGTATGTAAGATGAAGCAGGATCAATGTACACGGAAGAGAAGTTCACGCACACAAAATCTGGACACCCTGCATCAGATTAATGGCCAGACACTTTTCCATCAATCAAAATCATCCTGACCTGAGCATACAGAGTATTAACCAAACTGGAAGGTAGAACATTAAACACAACAATGGATGTAATAAGCTATCTGCTTAAACCTGGATTTTCAAAAAGCATCAGAAAAATATGATGCGCCATGATAAGCATGTAAGTGGAATGTTTTACTTAGCACTGCTGTCAGTAGTGGACAATATATAGCATCAGTGCCAGTAACAGAATGAATATGGAGCACTGGTGGAATGATAATGACAAATAGAAATAGAAGTACTTAGAGAAAAACCTACCCAAGTGCCACCTTGCCCACCATAAATCCTACATGTAATTGCGTGGAATGGAACGTCAGCCTTCAGGGTGACAGGCTGGTGACCAACCACATGCACCATGGCATTCACACGACATGATAAAGAAGTACAGTAGTCCAATTTACGTGCTAGCTGTTTGTGTTGGGGTAAGGGGCAAGCAGGTGTAAGGCAAAACACTGCACCACGCACACCACCGACAGTTCTTCTGGTTCAAAAATGTCAACAGCAACTAAAGCAACAGGTGCACTCCCAATACAGCAAGTGTTTTCCACAGAGATACAATGCTGCAGGCACCATTCAGGCATAACCTTAGCAGTAAACACGTGGGGCCAACTGCTGCTGTGTACTGTGTCAGAAAGCACAGCTAGCAAGTTATCTGACCACTGCTGTCTTCCACGGGGTTCCAGTAAATGTGCATATCACAAAAACAACCAAAATGTGTCAGTAGTGATGTGTTTTACACAACATAATAAAGTGTTCATGCACATTGCCCTAACAGAGACACCAATATTTTACTAAGCTAGTATAAAATGAAAAAATGTTCTACAATAAAATGAAATATATACCCATGAAACTGCCCATATCCAATTTCAAAATACAAAATAATCCCAAAAAAATGATTAATCCCTTCAAGAACATTCATGTTTTGGCACTATCCTCCTACAAACAAAATGTCTGAACTCCTGACGTTCATGCAATTCCTACAGCTACATGCAATTTGCGATCACAACATTCCATTTGTACCACACTGCAACAACATGACCAGCGGCCCAAATCTCCTATATATTCTGTATCTCACAATACAGCAGGATGGGCTTGAACTTGTACTGCATGCCAAACCTTAATGCAAAATTACTGTATTTTCTGGACCATGCAACGCACCAAGATTGTAAGCACAAATTTAGGGACAAAAATATTTGATTCACCTTCATACCACAAGAAACAGGACAGTTTTATACAATACTCTCCAAGGAAAACATGCATCTTATGGCCTGGAAGACACAGTATAATGTGTTATCTACAGGCTCTGTACACAATAACAGTTATACCTAACCTTTCCTCGCAAATTTTGTTTGAAATTCGGTTTCTTTATATGCAAGCTTCACAACATTCACACGGTATGCCTATTCTGAAAGTATGATATTTTAACACCAAACGCAGACTATGCACACTAAATAAAGGACCACATTTACAAAACAATTCATACAATAAGTTTAAAGTAACAAAGCATGTGTAAATTTTCTCTGGGAACAGCAGATATAATTGTTGAGCTGGGGAAGACATGACCACACTAATGATATCAGTGCAACTGAATGTTACGTGAGACACAGTACACTGAAGAACATTATGTGAGAAGTGGCATCCTCACAGTCGAATTGCTGAAGATAAAGTCTTCTAGAATGCAACAATGTCACTAGGCCTGCATTTCCTCTTGTTTTGAAGAAATATAATGCTTTCACTTGCAGGTTCCAGCACCTCTTTCTAGGACCAAGCAAAATGATCTCTGCTTCCATGTTCCATGTTCCATTTGATGTGAACTGCTGGTACCTTCCTACCAAAGAACACGGTACCACATCCAACAAGAGAGTATTTTTAAAAGTAAACAAACTGTTCTAAACTGAATTTTCTTGTAACTCTGCAAAATGAATGAATGTAAATAACTACTGCAGTAATTAACTGAACTATCATCTCAGCTAGCCACAGAAGAGAACGGCAGAACAAGTCTACAACGACAAACCTTACAAATTATACCAAAATTTAATTTTCTTATCGCCAACATTATCTTACAGACTTCACCAGTTTCAATCTATACTGTTGCGAATCTGCACACCCCCACAGAGACATCTGGCACCCCAGGCCCACAGACTGAGCCACGGGACAATGGTGAAATGTTATTATACATCTGAAGCTTAAAATAGAAATATTCATGAAAGACAAAGGCAAAGTTTTCACTTTGAACGCAGTGATGAGAAGTGGCTTTGGGAATGGCCAGGGCAACTGCTAGGGAACAGGCAGACAGACAGACAGACAGACAGACAGACAGACATACTGTTTGTTGCACCTGCAGCTTATAGGAAGATTAAAGGATTTAAAATTATGAAGTTTTCATGTTGGCTTCAATATTTCAGAGCAGTCTGCTTACAAATGTGACATCACAAAAGCTCAGTTTGTTTTATTCCTAATATTAATAACATCAGCTGACCATACACAATCTACACACAGAAACACAGACGACACACTTTGACACAGCACTGCTTTTTTTTTAAATCTTTGGCACATTTAAGTTTTCATATTACTCTGATACATGTGAGCCATATGCATGAAAGTGGCTCTGAATCATGACATAAACTAACATAATATGGACATATAACATGCAGTAACAAAGCAGTGATCACATGCCCTGTTTCAAAAGATCAAGGATTTTTTTTGCCATGCAATGCTCTTATAAAAGTACTTTCTCATTAAGATTACAGGACAAAGCATACGCACTACTTTCTCTTTTCAAAGCTATATTCAATTTACAATTCAAAGGTACCATTTACAGTAAACACAATAACACAGGTACACAGGTTCTACCAATGGTGGATAACAAATACTGATTAAAACCATGACCATCCAAGTCAGATACCAAGATATCACTGTTTTACTCAAACCCAAAAGATCTTGATCAAAATATCATTATAAAGGGCAACAATATTCACAGGAACAACAGCTACAGTAGAATGGCAATCACACCCAAATGCAAACATAAGGAACTGTAATCAAGGAACACACATACAAACACACACACACCCAAAAACAGGCACAATGAACAGTAAATAAAGAACACACACACACAAAAAACTGTGCCTACAAAAAATGTATAGCTTAAAAAAATAGGGACAGTGTACGATTTGGACCTACGAACCAATCACTGAGGATCACAAATTATGAACTGTCCACTTGGGCTGGACCACAAAACAAATTACTGTAGAACTTCTCCTTTAACAATATATAAAAAAAAAATTATGAAAGACAATGTACAAATTTTACGAGCAACAAAGGAATTTCTTCACACCTGCCCGCCTATGAAGATGGAACAGACAGTGTTCTGAAACAGTGGCACATAAAATTCAGACGCCAGGGAATTACCCAGAAGAAAGCATACAGCATTCAACACATGGGGAAAGTTTGAAATCAAGAACAATGAAAATTATCTGTTCTACAGGCTATTTGACAGTAGCTTCATAATTAGCTTTTATGTATTAGAATAGACTATAATACGCTGTTTTCACTGCTGCTGATGATGATGACACACATAGTCAATGTTAACACGTACCAACAGCAATTCATTCCACACAAACACAACACCATAACACTATACATTCATTTATAATTATTTCTCTATGACACGTTTCAGTAGTTCATTAAACCATCATCAGGTAGTGGATACAAGTACATAAAGAAAAATGTATGCTATAGAAGTGGACACCACTTCACAATCTATGTACTTGTATCCTCTACCTGAAGATGGTCAAATGAATGACCAAAACATGTCACACAGTAAATGAATGTACAGTGTTCAGGTGTTGTGTGGATTTGATTGCTACTGATTAACTAGAATAATGGGATGATGTTGCCCAAATTTGTTAATACTGCACAATGCAAATCTGCAATAGCATATGCTGTTGTGTGTAATGTTGCAAAAGAATATGATGTGTGTAACGTTGCTCTTAACATGACTGACTAGTTGACTGTAACATGTCAAGTGTGAGTAAAATGTTGAGTTCACGACTTCTGTACTTCGACAGGCATCAAAAAGCTAAAAATAAAACAAACAAGTTTGAACAATAAGCCCTAATTGACAACAGAAATGAATACTAAAATTTGTTACTCCTCAAAACTGTTTCCAAAGACATAAATTTAGTGCTGTTTGAAAGCACAATCATTCCAACAGCAGAGATGAATATTTGTTACAGGCCAGGACAAAGAACTACAAATATCAATATTATGGTATTTCAGGAAGTAACATAACATGACTTCACAGATGGATTGCAACATTTTAAAGGGACCTTCAGTGCCACACACTCATGATGATGGCACCAGTTCCTCCAAAATTCTGACAATACTTGGCCACCAAATTACACAACATCACACCCGATTGGATATCTACAACCATGAGAAACTCAAACCTTACACAGTTACATATAATAGTACAATGAACAAACCATTGACAATACTGTCAAACAACATAATGATCAAATTTCAAGCCCCGTAAATATATGTATTTATTTCAGTTTACTCACATTTTAATCATAAACCTTTAATGTTTCCCTCCTCCTCGGTAAATGCTGATTTTATACATCTGCCACAGTAAATGTATGCACTTACACACACATGCACGCACAAGACTGAACCTGTTACACCAATGAACAGCCGAACATCACAATCCACACCAGTCAACTGCTTATGTACTGAACTGCTGCCTTAATATTTATAAAGCCAAAACTTTTTCTTGTTAAATCCACACACTCTTCCCTGTACGTAATCTAATCTCAGCTTCCCAAGTTCTGCATTATGGCACTTGGCATGTTATTTTTTCTTTAAAACGGTATTACATTTACGAAATTACAGTTTGGAAGGAGAATTTTCAGAGACCCATACAAATGTTTCCACAAATAAAACTTCTGAAATGACATAATGCACACCAAAACCGGTAACACAGTGCCCCAAAATGAACATACTAACGATTAAGTAACATAAATTTGCTCCTTATTGAAACAATAACACAATTTTGATTAGACCACGAGCACAGGCAGTATAAGAGTCAGTTTCATATCTCACAATGTTATGACAGTTCTTTATTGCATCACTGCAGGAAAACCCCAGATGCTTATGATGAGCTGCCTTCAAGAAAAAGGAGCACCCCTCACTTTGCCTGTAATGTTAGATCCTTCTTAAATGAGCATTGGGTTTACCATAGAGGACCTATGAATTGGCCAGCCCATTCACCCCACACCTACTGATTTTTACCTCTGTGAAGTTTTCTGATTAGACATATCACATTGAATGGTAGGTAACAAGTTGAAGTTTATTAACCTTTATCATACTAGCACACTGAATCCTTTTAAATCTGCACCTTACTCACACACCTGTCCTGGTGCAGTGCAGTCATTTAAATGCTCCGTACCCTCCTGTAGAGGCTTAGAATTATAGCCCTACTCGTTATCTCCACATTAGATAATGGTATGTGGTCAGATTCACACTCCAGCCACTTTACCCAATTATGTACATATGCACCTCTAAATAGGCAGTTTTGCAGCCTGCTTGTAATCTTCGAAACCTCATGTTTGTTGTTATGCTAATGCAACAAGATATGTTAGCAGTGTGACGCAGTTCAACAGTTCTAGGAACGAAGCCCCATTCACTCTGCCAAGTGTTGCTGTTATAGGAACATCTAATTATGAGGGCGTGCTTTGTATCAGAAATTTCTTGCTGTGTACCCCGCTGCCGTAATATAGTGACGGATATATTGCACTCTGTTTTTATCCTGTAGCCAAAACAGACGCACTTTATGTGAACGGTTGCAGGATATGTTACTACTAAAAGGGAGTAAGCACCAACAGTCCGTATATGATAAAGTGCCAATGGTATACAGGTTCTCTCACATCTGTCTTAAGTTTCAGTTGGAAGGTTTGAAAAAATATGATAAAGAGGCTGTATACCATCACACACACAAATAAATATAGGTAATTACTGGCTGCACTGTGATGTCATGCTTTTCCCAGAACTAACACTGAAACTGAGATGCCTCATTGGCAAACTCCACTAGGGGGTTATAATTCCATCTGCGTTTGACATATAGAAATAAACAGACTGGTCTGTAAACAGGTAAACAGTCCAGCCATAAAACAGCTGAAATAATATGGTATTTCACTGCGTTACCACTTGTTCCAACTGTGTAATAATAAGCCAGACTGAATATTCATTTCTCAATCAGCAGTCTGCGATGTCTGTGCATAAGAGAGCTGGGTTCCTGTCCCCAAACTGGATATCTGAACTGGTTTGGGACAGCAAGCATGAAGAAGCAGGGGTATTGAGCGAGAGCATCATTTATTTACGCAACAGAATTTTATGCATTTTTAGACAACCACTGAAATATCTCTGTTTTAGTTACTCTTTCCTTGATGGAGTAAGGAAATACCATGTAGAGATTCTTAATTCCCTATCGTGAAAAACATACTGGAAATGATAATGCAAGTCGGTATAGTGGAACATCACTCAACAAACATTAGTCTTTCTCGGTCCGTGATGGTGTCATGTGCGAATAGCGAGTGGTGTGAGAAAAGTTGTCAGTGAAGTGTTGAAGAAGTATGATGTGTGTGTGTGTGTGTGTGTGTAGTAAGATGATGTTTCTGATACTACCAAGCCAAGGCATGACTCCACAAATCCTGAAGCTGGAACTTCCTACACAAACTTGGGGCCCAAAACACAAAAGTAAGTAAAATAAATTGAAAATAATAAAATTTTTAAAATTAACTTCCTGCATGTAGGCACTAAACATTTTTTCTGAATTTTTTTAACTGAAATATCTCTGATTTATTCCCAACACAATGCAGATTATTGCATTATTTCATCATCTTTGGTTCATAAGATATAAACGTTTATTGTCAAACGTGCACGAACGATTTAAAGGGCTATCGCAGAAACCCTCTATACCCAGGGCACAAAGACTGAATTAAATGTCCATATGATAAAGATTAATAAACCACGAATATCTAAGTACAACCACAGTGCATTACAGCACTGAAACACATAACATAATAATTGTATTTTTATGAAAACCAGTTCATTATTTCATTTACCAGAAATGTTACTTCTTTCTGGTGTGCGTATTTTGGGATGCCTTGTACTGTACATTCTCCCATTAATGAATAAAAAAGTTTTGTATTTATTATGGTGTGAACAACTGCACACGACGCACTCTGCTAGGAGCTGTATTCTTCAAACACAGATTATAAGTAATAAGTGAATTAACGGCACTAACATGATGTATAAACCACCTCTCTGTGTGCTGCTATCTCCCTTTCTGCAAAGGGCATATGGGAAAAACAACAAAACAATAGACAATGAGAATATTTAAAACTGCTCCAATCTGACAATCTACACCTCAAACAGCAAATCTCTGTACATATAATTCATTATTACATTGCAAAGATAATGGATTTTACATGAAAAAAGCTTACAATCTAAAATATTTACATTGCAAAATGAGCATAAATCAATGAAAATGGAGCCAATTATAATTATGCACATAGTTTTAAGATGGCATTTCTCTGTATAAGACTAGGCATTATTAGTCGCAGTCAGTCATGATTTATGCTCGCATCACCTCATATGGGTTCCTTATGCTCTCAAGACAGGATTTCTTCTTACAGATGAACTAACGAACACCTGATTTGGAATGTGCAATTAACCACTGCAGTGTAATATCGATGTTATCTTTCTCCTTACAAGATATTGAATAGCAGCAAATTTCACGGTCTTGAATTGCACATAAATTCCTGCAAATGAAAATCACGAGAGTTACATAGTTCACTTTGAGCATTAAACCAGTACTTTATATGGCAACAGAATGATTTGTATTCAGCTGCAGTTATTCCACAATCTGTCGGAATATCAATGGCAATAAGGAGGAAGGATTTACATTGACACAGTTATGGCTCAATCCCAATCCCATCACTTCCCACAAGTGACAAATACCCTGACAAGCCTGCAAGGACAGCCAGTGTCCAGCTGAAACTTGAATAGAATACCAATTAATTACAAGTAACAATCATACTACCTACTTCTTATGTGGTTCAACATAATCACACTATCTTCAAGAGTGTAGTGAAATTATTAGTAGTACAATGTACTGTGTTATTCATACAATATCAGGCACCTAAAACCTATAGAACCTGCATGTGGATAATTAACGCATTCGCTCCGCGCGGAGTACTAGTACTCCGCGGCCTCTCACGCCAGCAGTCCGGCCGGAGTACTAGTACTCCGCGATTTTCAAAAACTTGTTA